>TARA_R110002073_G_scaffold128999_3_pt1 | contig 144106 bp, 135 predicted proteins | sample TARA_R110002073 | Tara Oceans TARA_R110002073 (sample SAMEA4397174) | marine metagenome | biome: Polar Biome; feature: [DCM] deep chlorophyll maximum layer (ENVO:01000326); material: water (ENVO:00002006), including particulate matter (ENVO:01000060) such as... | depth 40 m
TTTAAAATATGAGAAGCACTTAAAGGTTTTTGAGTTTCTGAATCGATAACCTGTCCTTTAAGTTTCGTTACTTTTAAACTATCTGGTTGGGTTTGCGAAAAAACAACAATTGATAGTAAGAAAAAGAGTAGTGGTAGGAGTTTGCGTATAATCATAAAACAAAAGTAATGATTAAAAAGCAGATGAAATGGTTAATTTTATGTGAAAAGACTCAATGAAAGTGCGCACGAGAAGATTCGAACTTCCACATCCTAATCGGACACCAGCCCCTCAAGCTGGCGCGTCTACCAATTCCGCCACGTGCGCATTAAATATAAAGTGACCGGGCTGGGGCTCGAACCCAGGACCCTCTCCTTAAAAGGGAGATGCTCTACCAACTGAGCTACCAGGTCTTAATTTTTAAGATTGCAAATATAAGTTCATTACATTATAAAAAGCAGTTTTTTACTTTATTTTTTACCGATATTTGTAGCTAAATTTACTTGGATGAAGATTGTTCTATTGGGGTACATGGGGAGTGGGAAAACAACTGTTGGAAAACAATTGGCAAAGAAACTATATGCTCCATTTTATGATTTAGATCAATATATAGAAAGTAGAGAAGGTACTAGTATTTCAGAGGTTTTTAAAAACAAAGGTGAAATTTATTTTCGAAAAATAGAACATACTTATTTGAAAGAGTTTTTAAGTGAAAAAGAGTCTTATGTTTTGTCTTTAGGTGGTGGTACACCTTGTTATGCAGGAAATATGGATGTAATTCTTCAACAGGAGAATAGTACTTCAATATATTTGCAAGCTTCTATACAAACGTTAAAAGATCGTCTTGAAAGAAATAAAAACAAAAGACCAATCATTGCTTCTTTATCTGAAGAAAAATTAACGGAATTTATAGCCAAGCATTTATTCGAAAGAAGAACTTTTTATAGCCAGTCGAAGCATAGTATTAAAGTAGATGGGAAAGATTTAGAAACAATTACCGCAGAAATACGAATTCTATTACACTAAAATTGCTTTTGAATTTTTCTTATCGAAAATAACTTCAACATGTTCTTTTATAGACGTAGAAAGAGAAATTCCTTTAAAATCAGCTTTCACAGGATATTTTTTATGATTTCTATTAACTAAAACAGCAGTTTTGAATCTTTTTAGAGGAACATCCAAAAAATGTTTGATACCATAAATTAATGTTGTTCCAGAGTTTAATACATCATCTACAAGCACAAGAGGTTTATTTTTGTATTCTTCTGCTGGAATTGATGTTCTGATACCGCTTAAAGGTTTCTTTTTATTAATTAAAACTTCACATAAAATAATATCAAGAGGGGATATCTTCTTTAAAATAGCAGCAATTTGTTTGGCAAAATGCATCCCGTTTCCCTCTATACCAGCCAATACAATCTCTTTTTCACTGCTATTGCTTTCATATATTTGGTAAGCAATTCGCTTTGTTTTTTGATCAATTTGATCATGGTCTAAAATTATATTGTCTGTTGTTGTCATCATGGTTTATTTATTCGTCAGGAGATTCTTTATAATCATCTATATCTCTTCTGTCTTTTTTTGTAGGTCTTCCTGTTCCTTTTTTTCTATAATAATCTTTGGAATATTTCAGTAAATCTAATTTTTCATACTCTTCTTTTGGAGTCACATCTTTTCGATATAATTGCACCAACTTAGCGCCAACTCGACTCTCTGGAATATCAATTACTTCAATTTGAAAGTTCATTTGATTCTTTCTAACGGTAATCAACTCATTTCCGTAAACTTCTTTTGAAGGTTTAACATTTGAGCTATCTATCTTTACATGCCCTTTTTTACAGGCTTCAGTAGCGATATTTCTAGTCTTAAAGATACGAATGCACCAAAGATATTTGTCAATTCTCATAAAAAAGTTAAAAAAGATATAATCATTTTATACAAAGGTATAAAAATGGTAAATTGCGCCACAAATTATTTTTGATGTTTAAAAGAAAATACTACACAATAATCGTTTTATCTATCCTATTAATTGGATATGCATGTGATGACGACAATAACGGGATAATTGTTGATAATTTTGACCATGCAGGTCAATCAATAATTGATAATGACTCTTTAGTACAATTTTTTGGTTCTCATTATTATAATGATGCCATTGATTCAATAAGACCTTTAGAGACTGGAGAAACAGCTTTAGCGGATGATTCAAGGTTAATTGTTGAGACCATAACAGTTAATGAAATAGATTATAAACTGTACCATTTTGTAAAAAGTGTTGGAGCTCCGGATCCAGTAAAAGGATTTCCAACACCTGTAGATTCTGTACTGGTAAAATATAGAGGGAAGCATCTAAATGCAAATGATGATCAAGTTTTCTTTGATGAAAGCCTTTCGGCAACTTGGTTTGATCTCGTTGGAGTAATTAGAGGATGGTCTTATGGATTTGCCAATTTTAAAGGAGGACGTAATATTACCAATAATGGACCAATAACCTATGAGAATGGGGGTAAAGGAGTTTTATTTATTCCTTCTGGATTAGCTTATGCAAATCAAGGTAGAGTTGGTATTCCTCCAAATAGAAGTCTTATATTCTACATTGAATTACTTGATCTTATTGAAAACACAAATCATGATGGTGATGGAGTATCGTCTATTGTAGAAGATATAGATGGCGATGGCGATCCAAGAAATGATGACACAGATGGAGATCTTATTCCAGATTATTTAGATTTAGATGATGATGGTGATGGTGTTGCTACAAAAGACGAAGATGCTAATAATGATGGAGATCCTACAAATGACTTTAGTGACCCAAACAATCCAACATTACCAGATTACTTAAATCCAGATATTAAATAGATAATATTTATATAAAAAAGAAAAGCTCTTGTATTACACAAGAGCTTTTCTTTTTTATAATGTTATGTGATAATTATAACCTATAGGATACTCCGAATATAATTTGGTTTACTCTAGTGTCAAAATTAACATCGCTATTAATTGCATTATCAACAAACTTAGTTTCTGATTTAGATAAACCTCTTTCCCAACGAACATCAATGCCTAGGCGGCCAAATTCAACTCCACCACCTAACTGAATCCCTAAAGAGAAATTACTAATGGATACTTCTGATAAATCATTCAAACCAAAATCTGAAGAAAGGATGTATTGAAATGATGGGCCAGCAAAGATATTTCCGACTCCAAAAATCTTTTTACCTAAAAGTACTGGGACATCAATCTTTCTTACTTTAAAATCTGTTGTTCTTCTAACAAGCAATGAGTTGTCATAAGTTACATCATTGGTTAATTCAGTATACACAATTTCTGGACGAAGGTACAATCCAATTAATGGTAATTTAGCTCTAAACCATAAGCCTGCATGATATCCTGTTTTACTTTTTGCACCATCAAATACATCATTAGAGACATCGCTAAATGAATCTGAATTGTAATTTACTCCTGCTTTTAATCCTACTTGAAGTTGAGCATTAGAATATTGACTAATACCAACACAAAGGATTAAAGCTAATAAGACTTTTTTCATAATATTAAATTTTGTTATAGTAATTAAGACGCTTTAAAAGAGAAAAAGGTTATTTTCTTTGTAAAACTTTCTTCACAGCATTAACGACAGCTTCATCGTTAATATTATATTTCTCCATTAATTGTGCAGGCGTAGCTGATTCTCCAAAAGTATCATTTACAGCAACAAACTCTTGTGGAGTAGGATTGTTTTGAGATAAACATCTCGCAACACTTTCACCTAATCCTCCAAATTTATTATGTTCTTCAGCAGTAACGATACAACCAGTTTTAGCTACAGAGGCTAAAATTGCTTCTTCATCTAAAGGCTTTATGGTATGTATATTTATTACTTCGGCACTAATTCCTTCAGCTTCTAATTTTTCAGCAGCTAATAAAGATTCCCAAACTAAGTGACCTGTAGCGACAATTGTAACATCAGTACCTTCTGTTAGTTTAACTGCTTTTCCAATTTGAAAAGGTTGATCAGTTGGCATAAATACAGGAACTTTTGGACGACCGAACCTTAAGTAAACAGGACCTTCGTGCTCAGCAATTGCAATAGTTGCTGCTTTGGTTTGATTGTAGTCGCAAGTATTGATGACAGTCATGCCAGGAAGCATTTTCATCAATCCAATGTCTTCTAGAATTTGATGCGTAGCTCCATCTTCACCTAGAGTTAATCCAGCATGCGAAGCACAGATCTTTACATTCTTATCGGAATAAGCGATAGACTGTCTAATTTGATCGTATACACGTCCAGTAGAGAAGTTTGCAAAGGTTCCCGTAAATGGAATTTTTCCACCAATGGTCATTCCCGCTGCAATTCCCATCATGTTAGCTTCTGCAATTCCTATTTGAAAGAAACGCTCAGGATGATTTTTCTCAAACTCATTCATTTTTAATGAACCAGTTAAGTCAGCACAAAGTGCAACTACATTAGGATTTGTTTTTCCTAACTCTGTTAAACCATCACCAAAACCAGACCTTGTGTCTTTCATTTCTGTGTACGTGTATTTTTTCATTTTATTGTGTTGTTATTTGTTCGTAAAAATAAGTTTTTAATTGGGTGTTATATAGAGATTTTCATCAATTCTTTATACAATTTATGAACAGGTAATCCCATAACATTGAAGTAGCTTCCTTCAATCTTTTTTACACCTATTAAACCGATCCAATCCTGAATTCCATAGCTCCCTGCTTTATCAAAAGGTTTGTAGTTTTCTAAATAGTAAAGAATTTCTTCATCAGAGATTTTTTCAAACTCTACTTTAGTTTTATCATTAAAAATCTGTTGAAAGGATGCACTTTTAATGCTTACTGAAGTAAAGACATCATGACTTTTGCCAGACATTGCTTTTAGCATTTGGAATGCATCTTCTTTGTCTGTAGGTTTCCCTATGGCTCTTTCTTCAAACCAAACAATAGTATCGGAAGTAATTAACAAATCGTTCTCTTGTAAATCAGTAAAAGCTTTCGATTTTAAATCTGCTAAGTAATCGGTGATGTCAGCTGCTTTTAAATGCTCTGGGTAGATTTCTTCTACTTCTTTGATTTGAATACTAAAAGGAACATCTAATTGTTTAAAAAAGGTCTGCCTTCTCGGTGAGCCAGAAGCTAATATGATATTGTAGTTGGATAGTTTTTCTCGTAGCATTATATAAATTTAAATAGTCCCATGGATAAGATTCCTAAAAGCATTATGAGTTTCATTAGATTGCTTAAAAAGTGAAATTGCTTTTTTGTTTTGGCGCTCCAAAGTTTGTAAATGAATATTAAAAGACAAGCACCTATGATAAATGTTAATATAGAGATCATTTTAAAATCTAAATCATAAAATAAACTAGAATAAATCATAATGAGGATACTTAGTATGGATGCTAATACTATTATAAGGTTCCTAACTCTCTTTTTTCCTAATATTATAGGCAGAGTTTTATAATTACTATTATAATCTCCTTTAATATCTTCTATGTCCTTTATAAGTTCTCTAATTAGTGTTATCATAAAGGACATAAATAAAAAATAAAACTTAAAAAGATTAAAAAATTGAATTTGATTAATACCTCTAAAATTTATTTTTTTTAAATACTCATCAATATCAATCCTCAAGTCAAATGTGAATATCAAATAAATAACAAAAGCACATAGAAAAGCTATTACCAAGTTGCCTATTAAAGCAATTTTTTTAAGGTATTTCGAATATAAAAAAAGACTTAAAGCCGTTCCAATGAAATAAAATAAATGATTATAAAGATACTTATGGTAAGAAATAAAAATTCCTAAGCATAATCCTAGAACTGTTAACAAAATATAAGAAGTCCAAGCATTTTTACTAGAAACAGTATTACCTATTATGACTTTAGATGGTTTATTAATCTTATCTACTTCAACATCATAAATATCATTTATGATATAACCTCCAGCTGTAATGAAAAGTACACTGAAAGCAAGAATTATAAAATCTAAGTTTGATAAGTATGACTCAATTAAGATATAATTAATCAAAGCATATTTCGTTAAAACCATAGTCAACAAGACCATTAAGAGATTTTTATAACGAATCAGCTTTAAAAAAGGGATCATGAATTAAAATTCTTTTTAATCCTAGCTAAATCACGTTTGCTATCACGATCTTTCATGGTTTCGCGCTTGTCGTGGGTCTTTTTACCCTTCGCTAAGGCTATTTCTAGCTTTGCCCAGCCATTATCGTTTAGAAATAACCGAAGAGGAACAATGGTATTTCCTTTGGCTTCAACGTCTTTCTTTAACCCTCGCAACTCTCTTTTGTTCAAAAGTAGTCTACGTTCGCTCGTGGTTTTATGATTGAAGTGATGTCCAAAGGCATATTCTTCAATATACATGTTCACGATAAAGAGTTCACCTCGATCATTAAACTCACAAAAACTTTCTGTAATTCTAGCTTGACTCTGGCGAATGGATTTAATCTCAGTGCCTGTTAATTGAATTCCTGCTACATACTTGTCTAGGATTTCAAATTCGAATCGAGCTTTTTTATTTTGTATGTTTATCTTTTTCTGTACTGACATTAGAAAGAACCTTATTTAAAGGTTTTTATGAAAATCTTCACAAAGATACATTTTTAGAACACTTTTATAACTGTAATTTTGCGCTATAAAATGCGACAGATGTCACAAAACTAACTTAGATGAGAAACTTAGTATTGCTATTTATATTTTCAATCGTTTTAATCTCTTGTAAATCAAAAGAGAGTGAGTTAACAGCTCAACAAATTATTGATAAATCTATTGCCGTTTCTGGTGTAGATAAAGTGCCAAATTCTTCAATCTCATTTGATTTTAGAGATTATTCTTATAAAGCCATCAGAAAAGGAGGTCAGTTTTCTTTGAAAAGAATTAAAAAACAAAACGATTCTATTATTACAGATATTCTTTCTAATGATGGGTTTTCAAGGTTGATTAATGACATGCCATCTTCAGTTGTTGATTCAATGGCTATAAAGTATAGCGAGTCTGTGAATTCAGTTCATTATTTCTCTGTATTGCCTCATGGTTTAAACGATGGAGCTGTAAAAAAGAAATTATTAGAAAGCGTTAAGATAAAAGGGGAGGAGTATCACAAAGTGCAAATTACTTTTAAGCAAGAGGGAGGAGGCATCGATTTTGATGATGTTTTTATCTATTGGATAGGAAAAGAAGATTTTCAAATTGATTATATGGCATACACTTTTCATGTGAATGGTGGTGGAAAACGATTTAGAGAAGTCAGAAAAGAACATCTCGTAAATGGAGTTCGCTTTACTGATCACAATAATTATAAGCCAGAAGATGTAAATACAGATCTATCTAAACTTGATCAATTATTTGAAAAGGGAGAACTAAAAAAATTGTCAGAAATTAACTTAGAAAATATTACTATTTCATTTAATAATTAAGGAAAATAATTGTGAGAGTTTATTGAAATCATTAATATTGATAGCTCTTAGCTAAAAAAAATAGAATGATAAAAAAACTACTTTTTCTTACTTTATTAATAAGTCAATTTACTTTTTCTCAAAACACAGTAGGGACAATTTCTGTTACAAATGATGCTTATGACGGATATACTTTATTTTCTGTCAATACAAAGACTTTTTTAATTAACAATTGCGGTCAAGTTGTCAATGAATGGACAAGTGCATATTTACCAGGACATTCTGTTTATATTTTGCCTAATGGAAATTTAATTAGAGCTGGAAAGAAAGATACAAGTACAATTGTTTTTGGAGGAGCAGGTGGCGTTGTTGAAATGTTTGATTGGGATGGAAATATTTTATGGACATTTGATTACAGTACAAATGATCATAGATCACATCATGATATTTTCCCTTTACCCAATGGAAATATTTTAGTATTAGCGGCAACAGTAATGACCAATGTTGAGGCTATTCAAGCAGGAAGAGATCCTAATTTTCTATTAGAAGGAAAACTGTATAATGAGCAGATTATTGAAGTAGAACCCGTAGGGACTGATCAAGCTAATATAGTATGGGAATGGAATATTAAAGATCACTTCATTCAGGATATTGACAACACTAAAGATAATTTTGGTGTCATTGGAGATAACCCACAAAAACTAGACATTAATTTTGAAAACGGAGATGGAAATGCAAATTGGCTTCATATAAATTCTATTCAATACAATGAGCAATTAGATCAAATTGTAATCAGTTCAAGAAATTTAAGCGAATTTTGGATTATAGACCATTCTACAACAACAGCTCAAGCTGCAACCGGAAGTGGAGGAACTTATGGAAAGGGTGGAGATTTTTTATATAGATGGGGTAATCCAGAAGCTTATGATCAGGGAACTTCTATAGATAGAAGGCTTTACGGACAGCATTTTCCTCACGTAATTCAGCCAGGTCTTCAAGATGCTGGAAAAATTATTTTATTTAATAATGGAAGTGGAACAACCCCTACTTTTTCTTCAGTAATGATTATGAACCCTCCGACATCTAGTCCAGGAGTTTATAGTTATACTCCAAATACAGCTTATGGGCCTTTAAATCCAGATTTTACTTATTCTAATCCTCCAGATTTTATTTCCCCTGTGTTAAGTAGCGCTATTAGGCTTCCAAATGGAAATATTTTAGTGAGTGAGGGTGCATCTGGGCATTTTTTTGAACTAGACTCAAGTAATAATATAGTTTGGGATTATGTTTTACCTATGATGAATACCACAGGTAGTATTCTTGCTCAATTTGATCCTACACCTACTTCAGGAAATAGCACTTTCAGAGCAATAAAATACTCAACTTCTTATGTAGGGTTTAATGGAAAAGATCTTACCCCAGGGAACCCTATAGAATCTAATTTTAACTTAACCCCTTGTAGCACTTTATCTACTCAAGATCAAAGTTTTACAAATGCTTCTGTTTTCCCTAATCCATCCAATAGCAACGTTACAGTTCGGTCTAGCTTTGATATTGATAAAATAGAAGTATATAACTTACTAGGAGCAAAATTACTCTCTGTTAAAGATGTTTCAACTGTTAATATCTCAAGTTTAAACAGTGGAATCTATCTTCTTAAGATTACTTCTGGAGTTGAAACAGTAACTAGAAAAATTATTAAAGATTAATTAATCTTCAACAAAACAGAAGAAGCTTTTCCATCAGTAACAGTAACTATGTATAGATTGGAGTTATTCCTATCATCTATTTGAGGATATTTTTTCTCACCTAAAACTTTGTTTGCAAATGCATTCGTAGTATTACTATGTCCTACGACTAAAACAGTCTTACCTTTTGTGTTAAATTGAAAAGATTCTGAATACATCTTTCTAGGGTTGTATAGTAAAATAGGAAGACCTTTAGCATCAGCAGTTGGTTTAGCTGTTAATTTTGTTCTATTGTAATCTGTAGAATAGACTGCATCAAACTTTACATTAGAGAAGACTTCCTTCCAAGCTTCAGCTCTTTTTATGCCAGCAAAATTAAGATCTGGGTTTCTATTGGTTTTATCGGTTCTTTGCTTTTCAGCATGACGAATAAAGTAATACGTAGTTACCTCTTGCGCATACGTTAAGATTGAACAAAAAGTGAAAGCTAAAATTAAAAGTAATTTTTTCATGATATAATTTTTACTCGACGAAGATACATAAAAAAGAAAACGATAGCCAAATGCTATCGCTTTCTAAAAGAATAAAATGTAGTTAACAAATCTCACACAGAATGATACACCTTAGACTTTATTTCTTTGACTCTATCTTCAAAAGTTTTTGATCTTAATGGTAAGTACACATTTTTAAACAACTCCATTAATGTTGAATCATGAATCTCTCTTTTTTGTTTTAAAAGGTTGAAATGTACAAAGCTAGACCAGATCACAGATTTTAATTGTGTTTTATCTTCGTTGTACATTCGCATTTCTACGAACAATTCTGAATCTGTATACTTCATTAATTGTGACTCTATAAATACCGTTTCCATGGTTAGTACAGGGCGTAGGTAAGCTATTTGATTGCTGCCAGAGACCCAGCTTTTGCCTAGCTTTTTTGCCATGCCATAGACATCAATCTTGTAATCCTCTACAAGTTTATCTTCTCTATGGTTCATGAAATAGTTGATGTAGTTTCCGTTGTTCAAATGATTAAAGGGGTCACAATCTTGAAATCGTATGATTGCTTTGCTTTTTAATGTTTTTGGTAATTGCATAGTACTCTGTTTATTATACCAATCGGTATATTTTTGATTAAAAAAATTATGTTTTTAGTTCATTATTAATGATAGATTCAATCTGTTTCATAGTGTCTTTAATATACAAGTCACTATTCATTGTATAGGTCATAAATACAGCTCCTTGAATCATAGTATCAAGACGTATAGCCCATTCAAAAGGTTTAATTTCTTTTTTAATTTCTCCATTTTTAATTCCTTTTTCAATAATTGCAGCTATATAACCTTGCAATTTTTTGATAGTCTTTCTTACATTATCTAATAAAAGGGTATTCTGATTATTAGCATCTACACCTACATTTAAAATAGGGCAGCCTCCAAATTTTTTGCTGTATTCAAAATATTCTTTATAAAAATCGACAATGGCAAATAATCTCTCAAGTGCTGTACTAGATTTTGTTGTTTTTATCCTAATGTCAGATATCAATCGTCCAACATTGTAATCGAAAGCTTGTATTGCTAATTCCTCTTTGTTCTTAAAGTTCCCGTAAATTGATCCTTTGGTTAATTTTGTAGCCTTAGTTAGATCACTTATACTCGTTGCTGCATAACCATGCTTATTAAAAATAGGCGCGGAAACTTCAATAATGAATTGCTTTGTATTTTCTGCTTTTGACATATATTTTTCAAAGTTATGTAAAAAATACCAAACGGTATATTTTATTTGTAAAAATAATTTCTTTATGAGTATGAGTAATAAAGTAGTATGATTATTACCTCTTTTTAAAATATCGCAATAATAATGAAGAATGGATAAATTAACAGTAGTAAAAAGCCTGAAAATAATTTTAGTAGTAAATATTAAATTGTGCTTTTGTGAAATATAAATAATTACCTAAGAACATCAAACCTTGGGAGTATATTCATCTATTAGTTTAACACTTATTTAATAGTAGGTTTGCTTTAGTTGCCTAAATTTAATTAATTTTCTGTTTTAAATGCATTGAATGAATTTTGATTGGCTTATTATTTTAGGAATATTTTGTATTGGGCAATGCTTTTTCTTGTCTATACTTTACTTCATTAAGGATAAGAGAAAGTCCATTGTTTCTTACATTATAATCGTTCTTCTTTTAATTTTCACATTTGATCTTATTCATGATTTAGCAGTTCATTCACGATTAATATTTAAATATCCTTTTCTAGTTGGTTGGGCTTCTTTGTTTACTTTCTTAAAAGGCCCACTTATTTACTTTTTTATAAGATCTAGTTTTGAATCAAATTTCACTTTTCGAAAATTAGACTTACTTCATTTAGGTATTTTTCTCTATAAAAATATTGAGAATATAATTTTTGAAGTGAATCATAGTAATGCATGGAAGACTAACTTCTTACAAGAATACTATAGCGCCTTAGATAATGACTTGTCATTACCAAATCAAGCAACAGCCTCTCTTTCTGATTTATGGTTATTGCATCCTGTTATCTATTTGGTCATTACAATTATATATTTATTTAATAAGAGAAAAATATCTGAACCTAAAAACAAGAAGCGTCTTTACTGGTTTTATATGATGATCATCGGTTATTTCATCATTTATCTAACCAATGTAGGACTCTATATTTTATCGTCTTATTATCCATTTGCAAACAAGTATTATTGGTCCTTTTCTAGTATACAATTTTCAATTCTTATTATATGTATTTCCTATATAAATTTAACGCCACAATTTTATTCATTCTTCCAAAAGAAAAAGACATATCGATTATCAGTATTGAATGAAGAGGAATCAATGAAACTACTGACTCAAATAGATACTTATATTAAAGAAAATGATTTGTATTTGAGAAAAAGGTTATCAATTATGGAACTATCTAAAGAAATGGAAGTGCAAAACCATTATATATCGTATGTAATTAACATTTATAAAAATGTAAATTTTCAAGACTACATTAATCAATTTAGAATAGAAAAAGCAAAAAAATTAATCAAGGATAATTTCTCAAAAGAATTTACTTTCGAAGCTTTAGCTAAAGAAGTAGGCTTTAATTCATCAACATCTTTTTATCGAGCATTCAAAAAATTCACAAACCATACTCCAAAAGAATTTATTAAAAACTATAACTCATAAAACTTTATCAACTTATAACTTGAGATAAATTAGCATGCTTCAAGCTATTATGTTTATTACTGTAAATAGTATTATTGCTCGATAAATCTTAACTAAAAATGAAAAGAATACTATGCCTGTTTATTATCATAACAATATGTATTATTGGATGTGATTCAGAAGAAAAAGAATTAATTGACGCCAGTTCAATAATTAATAAAGCAATAGAAGCCAGTGGTGGTAAATCTGCCCTAAGGAGTATTAAAACTAGAAAAGAAGAAGGGGTTTCCTTAATTTTTATATATGATAGTTTATTTCGAACAAAACAATTTACCACTTTGAAGAAAACAGGAGGTAAATATTATTATCAATCTCCAACATATCAAAAAAAATATGGAGAAAAATTAGTTTTTGCTACTAATGGAGAATACTCATGGACACAGAATGATGGTGCTTTTGCTCCATATATGCAACCAAAAGAAGAACACACAAATAGAAATGGTGAAGATTACCCTTACCTATTTGGCTTGGATGAAAGTGGAGTGAAGACTGTTTTTAAGGGTGAAGTAGAAGAAAATAATGAGAAACTTTTGAGGGTTGATTATATAGATAAAGACGGGAAAGTAGAAGAGGTTTACTTTGAAAAAGTATCTGGATTGATAAGAAAAACAAGAGCTCATATAGAAACTTCTCAAGGTAGGGCAGAAAGGATCCGTTATTTTAATGATTATAGGGAAGTAGAAGGAATAATGATTCCTTTTAGTTATGAATCTCATTTTCCACCTAGAGAAGTAGATGCCTATTTAATTAGATCTATTGAGGTTAACAAAGAGATCCCAGATGCTAGCTTTGAATTCCCTAAGTCAAAAGAACTAAACAAAAATGAAATAGGAGGACTTATAGGTAGCTATTTTTCTGAAGGGAAGACAATGAAAATCTTTGAAAAAAAATCAAAATTGCTAATCAAATACCCTAATAAACCTGAGAAAGAATTATTAATCGTAGATCAAAATTTATTGATGTATAGAGATGGAAATGGAGATGGGAGTAGAGTGGCAAATATTCAGCCATCCCAAATGGAAGGAAAAGCATATGTTGATATTACTTTAAGAAAAGTAACTGAAAGATGGGTAAAAAAATAATAGTTAATTTTAAGATAAAAAAAGCGATATCTAAACAAGATATCGCTTTACTAATTAATTTATAATCAATTCAGATTGATTTCTAAAGACTAATTTTTCATCAAAAGAATCTAAGAGAATGATACTATCGGTAGTAACTTTACCGGACAAAATTTCTTTAGACAACTGATTCAATACTTCTTTTTGAATTACACGTTTTACAGGTCGAGCCCCAAATTCTGGTTGATACCCCTTGGCAGCTAAATATTCTATAGCCTGATCTGTAGCGTCTAAAGTAATCTCTTGGCTGGTCAACATCTTCTTTATAGTATCTAATTGAATGGATACAATAGATTTTATGTCCGCTTGAGATAGGGGAGTAAACATGACAATATCATCAATTCGGTTCAAGAATTCTGGACGTACAGATTGTTTTAGTAATCCTAACACTTCAGTTTTCGCCAATTCCATGGTAGTATGAATATCACCTTTTAAATTTTCAAACTTCTCTTGAATGATATGACTCCCCATATTAGAAGTCATAACAATAATCGTATTCTTAAAGTCAGCAATTCTTCCTTTGTTGTCTGTCAATCTACCTTCGTCCAATACTTGCAGTAGAACATTAAAAGTATCTGGGTGTGCCTTTTCAATTTCATCTAACAAAACAACAGAGTAGGGCTTGCGTCTAACTGCTTCAGTTAGTTGACCTCCTTCATCATATCCTACATACCCTGGAGGTGCTCCAACCAATCTACTTACAGAATGACGTTCTTGATATTCACTCATGTCTATTCGAGTCATTGAGTTCTCATCATCAAATAAATATCCAGCCAATGCTTTGGCTAGTTCTGTTTTACCAACTCCAGTAGTACCTAAGAATAAAAAAGACCCAATAGGTTTGTTTGGATTTTGCAACCCTGCTCTAGATCTTCTAACAGCATCGGAAACAGCCTCAATGGCTTCTTCTTGTCCAACAACACGTTTGTGCAATTCATCTTCAAGTTGTAATAACTTTTCACGTTCAGATTGAATCATTTTTGTAACAGGGATCCCTGTCCACTTAGCAACCACTTCAGCAATATCTTCATAAGTAACCTCTTCTTTAATTAAAGTATCTCCTTCTTGATTTGCTAAAACAGTTTGCTGTTCTTCAAGCAATTCTTGCGCTTCTTTAATTTTCCCGTAACGCAATTCTGCTACTCTACCATAATCGCCGTTACGCTCAGCTTTGTCAGCTTCAAGCTTGTATTCTTCTATTTCTGTTTTTAAGGTTTGAATTGCATCAACAACAGATTTTTCTGATTGCCATTTTGCATTGATTTCATTTCTTTCATCTTTTAAATTGGCTAAGTCAGCATTTAATGATTTTAATTTGTTCTTATCGTTTTCACGTTTAATAGCTTCAATTTCAATCTCTAATTGCATTACCTTTCGGTCTAAGACATCCAACTCTTCTGGCTTAGAATTAATTTCCATTCGTAGTTTTGATGCTGCCTCATCCATCAAATCAATGGCTTTGTCAGGTAGAAATCGATTGGTAATGTATCGTTGTGACAATTCAACAGCACCAATAATAGATTCGTCTTTGATTCTTACTTTGTGATGTGTTTCGTATTTCTCTTTAATTCCACGTAGAATTGAAATAGCACTTTCAGTATCGGGTTCATCAACCAAAACCTTTTGGAAACGTCTTTCTAAAGCTTTGTCTTTCTCAAAATACTTTTGATACTCGTCTAGAGTAGTAGCACCAATAGCTCTTAGCTCTCCTCTTGCCAAGGCAGGTTTTAAGATATTAGCTGCATCCATAGCTCCTTGACCACCACCAGCTCCAACCAATGTATGAATTTCATCAATAAATAAGACAATATCGCCTTCAGAAGATGTTACTTCTTTAATAACAGCTTTGAGGCGTTCCTCAAACTCTCCTTTAAATTTAGCGCCCGCAATTAATGCTCCCATATCTAAAGAAAAAACTTGTTTATCTTTTAAGTTTTCAGGAACATCACCACGAATAATTCTATGCGCTAAACCCTCTGCAATCGCTGTTTTACCAGTTCCAGGCTCTCCAACAAGAATAGGATTGTTCTTGGTTCTTCTTGATAGTATTTGAAGCAAACGTCTAATTTCTTCATCACGCCCAATAACCGGATCTAGTTTACCGTCTTGTGCTAATTGATTTAGATTGTTTGCATATTTATTTAAGGAATTATAAGTTTCTTCTGCACTTTGAGAAGTCACACGTTCTCCTTTGCGCAAGTCTTCAATCGCTGCTTTTAAATCCTTTTCATTCACTCCTTGATCTTTTAAAACCTGAGAAATATTACTTTTCGATGTAAAGATAGCTAGGATTATATGTTCTACAGAAACATACTCGTCATTCATCTTTTTAGCAATGATGGTTGCTTCGTTAAGTGCTTTTCCTGCTTCAGGAGACAATACAATCTGAGCTCCAGTAACCTTAGGTAAACTCTCTAGTTGCTTGTCCAAAATTTGCTGTAAAATGTCTAAGTTGATGTCTAATTTCTTTAATAAAAAAGGAAGTACATTTTCATCAACTATGGTAATCGCTTTGAAAACATGCTCATTTTCAATTTGATTATGACCGAATTCTTGAGCAAGCTGTTGTGCTTGCTGAATGGTCTCTTGTGATTTTATGGTATAATTATTAAAATTCATTTTTATTTCTTTTATCAATTTTCAATAATTACTTGTCAAAGGATGTACCAGTTAAATATTCTTATATAAAACAGACATTTTGTCTTTAATTGCAGGCCTTAAGCGACAAAAAGGCATTATTAGGTCATAAAAAAAAGCGCTCTTAATTTAAGAGCGCTCTTTTTATTCTATTTCTTAAATTATTTCAGAGAAGCTCTAACTTTTTTTACTTTAGCTCTAGTCACTATATCTCCTTTATTACCCCAAGAGTTTCTGACGTAATTTAGTACATCTGCGATATCCTTATCATCTAATCCTGTTGCTGGCATAGCACCATTATATTTTCTTCCATTTACCACTATTTCTCCACTAGAACCTTGTATTAACTCTTTTATGGAGCGTACAAGACTTGCCATCAAATAATCTGATTTTGCTAATGGAGGAAAAACGTTAGAAATTCCTTGACCTTCACTTAAATGACAAGTCAAACAAACAATACCATAAACACGTTTACCATCTTCCATGCTTTTTTTTAATGCCGAACTTTGATAGGTAACTATTTCTACTTTTTTGTAACTTTCTTTTGGAATAGTTATAGATTCTGTAAATGCATAGAGACTAATTGATATAAACAATAGAATGCTAAGTCTTAAGAAAATTTTACTTTTTGAGTACATTTTTTATGTGTTAAGTTACAGGAGGCTTAGTCATGTAAATATAGTTTTTTTAACTAAATTCGCAAACTTTTCAGGTGCATACAGTAAGCTTCTTTAAGAAATACGACTGAAATTATTTAAATAGAATTATGGGTATATTCGGATCATTATTTGGGGGAAGTGAAAGTAAATCTACAGCAGTATCTAATGTAAATTGGATTCCATTAACTTCATTAGATCAAATTAATGAAATTAAAGAGCAATCAAAATCTGAAACTGTATTGCTCTTTAAACATTCCACTCGTTGTGGAATTAGTAGTATGGTTATCAAACGCTTTGAAAGCATGTTTGATGAATCTATGAAGGATATAAAAGTGTACTACCTTGATTTATTGAACTATAGAGGTATTTCCGATGAAGTAGGCTATACCTTTCAAGCAATGCATCAGTCTCCACAGCTACTTGTTATAAGAAATGAAACAGCTGTAGTGAATGCTTCACATTATGATATCACTCATGTAGATTTTCAAAAGTATTTATAACTAAAAAAAACGATCTCAGAAGTTTTTTAGTTATCATGGAATGAATTGAGGATTCTTTCTTAATTTTACGCCCTCTTAAAACTCTATAAGAAATCGGCACTTTAGAAAATACCACGGCAAAAGAATTATACGGTTATCAAGAAACAGCAATCGAAGAAATCTTCAAAAGATTTGAGTCAGCTGCAAATGATTATCACTTATTATATCAACTCCCAACAGGAGGTGGGAAAACTGTTATTTTCTCTGAAATAGTAAGACGTTATATCTCTCAATACAAAAAGAAAGTTTTAGTCCTTACTCACAGAATAGAATTGAGTAAGCAAACTTCTAATATGCTAAGTGAATTTGGTGTCAACAACAAAATCATTAATAGTACCGCAAAACTAGATGATCAAGACAATTATAGTTGTTTTGTTGCTATGGTTGAAACGTTGAAAAACAGGTTGAACGAAGAGAAGTTAGATATTTCTGACATCGGATTGGTTATTGTAGATGAGGCTCATTATAATTCTTTCACAAAAATTTTTAAGTTTTTTGATGATTCTTTTATCTTAGGAGTGACAGCTACACCTTTAAGTTCGAATACAAAACTACCGATGTATGAGAACTATCAAGAATTATTTGTTGGTGAATCTATACAGCATCTAATTGACAACGATTTTCTAGCAACAGCGAACATGTATTCTTACAATGTTGGGTTAACTTCTTTAGAAGTAGGGGCCAATGGAGATTATACGGTAAAGTCTTCCGAAGATTTGTATACAAATTCTGACATGCTTACCAAATTAGTGAGTGCTTATGAAGAAACGTCTAAAGGAAAGAAAACATTAATCTTTAATAACGGAATTAATACTTCTATTCAAGTTTTCCATGCATTTAAGAGTGCTGGATACCCAATAGCACATCTAGATAATACAAACACCAAAAAAGAAAGAGATTTCATTTTAAAGTGGTTTAAGAAGACTCCAAATGCTATTATTACCTCGGTAAGTATTTTAACAACCGGTTTTGATGAGCCAACTATTGAGGCGATTATATTAAACAGAGCTACTAAGTCTTTGACATTATATTATCAAATGATTGGTCGTGGATCAAGAATTTTAGACAATAAATCTACTTTTGATGTAGTCGATTTAGGAAATAACTTCCACAGATTTGGATCTTGGGGAGCAGATTTAGATTGGCAACGAATGTTTAAAGCACCAGATTATTATTTGGATGCAATTCTTTCGGATGAAGAAATTGAAAGCACTTTTAGATATGAGCTTCCGGCTGATGTTAAAAAGGAATTTGCAAAATCTACAGACACTTATTTCAACATGAAAAAAGAGTATTTAGATACCATAAGTGCTGGAGAATCATCAAAAAAGGTTTTAGAAAAATCAATTGTTCATCATGCTAAGATGTGTATTGAGAATAGTGAGGATGTGTTTGATTCTTTAATTCTAGCGAAAATGTTGGGTGAGGAAATTGATGATAGAATTAACAGATATGCTAAATGTATTTCTAAAAGTACTCATAACTTTGTTACTTGGCTAAAAGACGACTATCGTAAAAAATTAAACTCTTATTTAAGAGCAAATTTCGATGAAGATTTTGAAAAAATTCATGGGCATCCACCCATTGAGGAATAACTATATAATAAAAAACTCGCTATGAAAATAGCGAGTTTTTTATTGAGAGAAGCTTTTTATCTAAAAGATCTTCTCTTTAAGATTCTAGAAAATTTGTTTTTTAAATCTGTACTAGTATCATAGATCATTTGCTCGTTCGTAGGAAAATCTACATACTCACGTTTTAGAAGTTTTTTATCATCTTTTGTTAATGCCTTCTTATTTCCTTTAAATTGAGCAAACACATGTTTAAACACAAATTCACTTGCTATAGGGTATGTGTTTAAAATCTCATTGCTTTTTAAATTGATGTACAAGATACTTCCACCAACTAAAGCAGATTTATGTTGATCACTAACCAGTACTTTTGCAGTTACTGTTTTAAAAGCATCAACTTTGATATCATTTCCTAAGCTGTCTTTTTTTACATTTCCTTTATTATCTAATACATATTTCCAACCATCTTCAATTTCTTTCTTTCTTCTGTATTCCTTTTCATTGATGCGCTCAGGAGAAACTAAAATTTCTCTGATCTCTAAGGTAATACCATAATTATAGGCGATGTTTTCTTCCATGTTATTATGGTATTCCGTCCAAAAGTTATCAAGTTTATAGGTGTCAAAATCAAGAATATCTTGTTCCAATCTTTTTGGAATAACTTGATCTGTTCTGTTTTTTAAGACCACGTATACAAAGTCGGTTCCTTTATAATGAGCCTTACTTAAAAGACTGTCAACACTATTGTAATTAGGTTGAATTCTTTTAAGTCTAGAAAAGTAACCATGAGCTTCTCTTGCATCAAATATGTTATTGCTTTTATTGAGCAAATTAGATCCTTTTGTATATAAAAATGTTGAATAATTATTTATGGATGTAACCAGGTCATCTGCGTAATCAACAATATTAAACCTAACATTTGGTAATGGTAAAAGTGGTTTAATTCGATTTTGTCTATTATTCAGTAATTGATATATTTCATAAATTTCTTGAGAGTTTTCAATAGCATCCTCTTTCTTTAACAATGAAAGACGAGAAAGATCATTCTCAGCAGCTTTCTCAAACGCTTGCTCTAAAAGAAGTGAGTGTTCTCTTATATTCTTTACAGTTCTATTGTTTTGAATTTTTTTTACGGATAACCGAATGGCTTCATCGTAATTACCACTATATAAATTTTTCTCACTTCTTTTAACACTACTACAGCTTACTAAGAAGACAAATAGAAATAGATAAAGAATCGTTCTCATTTTGATCGTTGGTTTTGGTTATATCTCTAAGAAGGCAATGACTATGCCAATCTATTTCGAAGGTAATACTTTTCCAACGCATTCACCAAAACCAATACGAATCTGATCGTTCTGACAGTGTGCTCTCATAATAACAGTATCATGATCATTGATGAACTTACGCTCAGTTCCATCAGATAATGTAATCGGATTTTGCCCTTTCCAAGTCAACTCTAACATCGAACCAAAACTATCTTTGGTTGGTCCAGAAATAGTTCCACTTCCCATCATGTCACCAGCATTAACTGGACATCCATTTACGGTATGATGCGCTAGTTGTTGTGCCATGGTCCAATACATATACTTGAAATTAGAATTTGCGACAACTGTTTCTTTTTCTCCTTCAGGTTGAATTCCAACTTGCAGGTTGATATCGAAACTAAACTTTCCTTCATGCTGTAAATAGGAGAGAGGCTTTGGGTCTTGTTTAGGGTTGTCTACTCTAAAAGGTTCTAAGGCATCTAAAGTAACAATCCATGGAGATATGGTAGAGGCAAAGTTCTTACCTAAAAATGGACCTAAAGGAACGTATTCCCAAGCTTGAATATCTCTTGCTGACCAATCATTAAATTGTACCAATCCAAAAATATACTCTTCTGCTTCTTCAATTGGAATTCTGTCTCCTAAATTATTTGAAGCAGTGGTGATAAATGCCATCTCTAATTCAAAATCTAGTAATTTAGAAGGGCCAAAACCAGGTGTATTAGATCCTTCAGCTGGTCTCGTCTGCCCTAAAGGTCTTCTAATATTTGTCCCAGAAGGGATTATAGATGAACTTCTTCCATGATATCCTATCGGAATATGTACCCAATTTGGCAATAAGGCATTTTTAGGGTCTCTAAATAGACTTCCTACATTGGTAGCATGTTCTTTGCTAGCATAAAAATCTGTATAGTCACCAACACTAACAGGGAGTAGCATCTCTACTTCATCCATTCTGAAAATAACTTTTTCTTTATGCTCAGCATTGTCACGTAAGTTTCCGTTGGTCACATCAAAAATGTCAGCAATGCGATTTCTTACCAACCTCCATGTTTTTCTTCCGTCAGCAATAAAGTCATTTAAATTGTCTTGTAAGAAAATATCATCGGTTAAAGGAATTCCATTGAAATATCCTAATTGATGTAGAGCTCCTAAGTCGATTGCAAAATCGCCAATTCTACTACCAATGGTAATAATATCATCTTTTGTAATAAAGACTCCGAAGGGTATATTCTGTATAGGAAAATCAGAGTTTTCTTTTACGTTTAACCATGATTTTCTTTTTGGGTTGTTAGCAGTTATTTCCATTAAAAATTGTTAATAAAGTTTGTATCAAATATAGTGGAAAGTTACAATCTTAAAAATGATTTTTAAGTACATTTGAGTTTCTTAATTAAATTTTAACAATGCAACGAGATACAGATATTTTTGAACTCATTGAAGCTGAAAAAGAAAGACAGCTCAATGGAATAGAATTAATAGCTTCAGAGAATTTTGTAAGTGACCAAGTAATGGAAGCTGCTGGTTCAGTATTAACCAATAAATATGCCGAAGGATATCCAAATAAGCGATATTATGGAGGTTGTGAGGTAGTAGATATTGTAGAGCAAATAGCTATTGATAGAGCAAAAGAATTATATGGTGCAGAATATGCTAATGTGCAGCCTCACTCTGGATCACAAGCTAATACAGCTGTTTTTGCTGCCTGTTTGAACCCTGGAGATAAAATTTTAGGTTTCGATTTATCTCATGGAGGACATTTGACACATGGTTCGCCTGTGAACTTTTCAGGAAGATTGTATAAAACTTCTTTTTATGGAGTTGAAAAAGAAACGGGAGTATTGAATTATGATATCATTCAAGAAACAGCTACAAGAGAACAACCAAAATTAATTATAGCTGGTGCTTCTGCATATTCTAGAGATATCGATTTTGAAAAATTTAGAAAAATTGCTGATAGCGTTGGAGCCATTTTATTTGCCGATATATCACACCCATCCGGGATGATTGCAAAAGGTATTTTAAATGATCCAATACCACATTGTCATATTGTGTCAACAACAACTCATAAGACTTTAAGAGGTCCAAGAGGAGGGTTGATCTTAATGGGAAAAGACTTTGAAAACCCTTTCGGATTAAAATTGAAAAATGGAAACCTTAAGAAAATGTCATCTTTATTGAATAGTGCTGTGTTTCCAGGAAATCAAGGTGGACCGTTAGAGCATATAATTGCTGCGAAAGCGATTGCCTTTGGAGAAGCATTAACAGATGAATTTTTACATTATCAAATTCAAGTTAAGAAAAATGCTGCAACAATGGCTGAAGCATTTGTAGAAAGAGGATATGATATTATTTCTAAAGGAACTGACAATCATATGATGTTGATTGACCTTAGAAATAAGAATATTTCTGGTAAAGAAGCTGAAGCAGCTTTAGGGAAAGCAGAAATCACTGTGAATAAAAACATGGTGCCTTTTGATGACAAATCACCTTTTGTTACTTCTGGAATTAGAATAGGAACTCCTGCAATTACCACTCGTGGTTTAAAGGAAGATGATATGATTACCGTTGTAGAATTTATTGATGATGCAATTCAAAACTTTGAAAACGAAGAAAAACTAGAAGAAATAGCGGGTAAAGTGCATGACTTTATGAGTCATAGACCTTTGTTTGTGATGTCTTAGTAATTCTAAAAATAAATAAAAAGCACCTATTTAATAGGTGCTTTTTTTATTCGTTGTCTTCTGCTCTTTCCACAATATTTTCAGGGAGTGATTTTTTTGCTTTCGCTCCCATTTTCTTTAGCTTTTCTATGCTTGTAATAAGATTGCCTTTACCATCAACAAGTTTGTTCATTGCGGAAGAATAGTCTTTTTTCGCGTCATCCATTTTTTTACCAACTCGCATTAAATCGCTGACAAACCCTTCAAACTTATCATATAAAGCACCCGCTTGCCGAGCTATTTCAATTGCGTTTTTTTGTTGCTTTTCATTATTCCACATGGTGTCTATAGTACGAAGTGTAGCCAATAGAGTAGTAGGTGTAACAATAACAATGTTTTTCTCAAATGCTTTGTTATACAAAGTTTCATCAATGTTTAAAGCAATAGCAAAAGCAGGTTCTATAGGAACAAAAAGCAATACAAAGTCAGGAGAATCTATCTCATAGATGTCTTCGTACTTCTTCTCACTCAATTCCTCAACATGACGTTTTAATGAGTTTACATGTTCTTTGATAGATTGCGCCTTAATGTTATCATCATCAGAGTTCACATAACGTTCATAGGCAGTTAACGATACTTTAGAATCGACAATCATTTTTTTATTGTCTGGAAGATGAATTACAACATCAGGGAGAATTCTTTTCCCAGTTTCATTAGTAAAACTTTGTTGAACAAAGTATTCTCTATCTTTCTCTAAACCAGATTTTTCTAAAACACGTTCTAATACCAATTCACCCCAGTTTCCTTGAATTTTACTATCACCTTTTAAAGCTTTGGTTAGATTGATTGTCTCTTTGCTCATTTGAGCATTAATTTCTTTTAAGCCAAGTATTTGCTGACGTAGTGCAGCATGATAATCAATACTTTCTTTATGTGTTGTGTCTACTTTCTTTTCAAACCCGTCTATTTTTTCTTTCAAAGGATTTAGAATAGATTTCATATTCTCTTTGTTCTGTTCAGTAAATTTGGTTGATTTTTCCTCTAAAATCTTATTAGCAAGGTTTTCAAACTCTTTAGTGAACTTCTCTTGAAGTTTTTCAACTTCCTTTTGGTTTTCATCGTATTTGATTTGCAAGTTGTTCAAATCACTTTCATTTCGAATATTGCTGCTTAAGAGTAGCTCTTTATCTGTCTGAACTTTTTTTAATTCTGACTGTAGTGTGTTTAGATTTTCTTCTAATAAAGAATTCTTTCCGTTTATGGATTCAAACTTGACTTTCGATTGTAATCTCCCAATAAAAAAACCAAGTACAATGGCACCAATAGAGAGAATTAAGTAAATTAATATTTCGGGCATGTATTAAAAAATAAGTCCTTAAATTTAGAACTTTTATAATTGTCAATGCAAGGATTTTCAAAATTTATATTCTCACGTGTTTTAGGCTGGAAGTTGGCAGGGGATTTTCCTTCTCATCTAAAGAAATATGTAGTAATAGCAGCACCACATACTAGTTGGAAAGATTTTCCTATTGCTATTTTGGCGCGAAATGTTTCTGGAGAAAAAATAAACTTTATTGGTAAAGACTCTTTATTTAAAGCACCTTTTGGTTTTTTCTTTCGCTCTATGGGGGGAACACCAGTAGATCGAACGCAAAGCAACAATCTTGTCGATGCTATTGTTCAAATATTTGACTCTAGAGAGGAATTTAGATTGGGGTTATCTCCTGAAGGAACACGCAAGAAAGTTGACAAATGGAAAACAGGATTCTATTATATCGCTAAAGGTGCAGGTGTACCTATTGTAATGGCAACTCTAGACTTTGAAAAAAAACAAGTAAAGGTTTCAGAACCTTATGATCTTTCAGGTGATCAAGAAAAAGATTTCCAACACTTTTATTCCTTTTATAAAGGAGTAAAGGGGAAGCATCCTGAACAATTTAATCTTTAGTGCCTTTTTTTGTGCTGTGCTCTTTTAGAAATGTAGAAGGATAGCATCTAGAGTTATCTTAGTAAATAAGGTAAGTCACTCATTGCTTCGAATACAGTAGCGCCTTCGTTCTTAAATGGTTTTTTATGCTTTCCTTTTGCAAATCCATAGACATCAAAACCACCAGACTTTGCAGCTTTAATACCAGAGATACTGTCTTCAATCACCGCACATTCATGAGGTTGAATTCCCATTTTATCTGCTGCATGTAAAAATAGAGCAGGGTCTGGTTTCCAAAATCCAATTTCATAAGCACTAAATAGATTGTCGTTAAAATAGTCAATCAATTTTGTTACTTTTAAATTCAGTTTCATTTTATCTAGAGGCCCGTTTGATGCTACACAAATTGGAATTGTAAGTGATTTTAGAAGTTTACGAATTCCTTTAATAGGTTGTAGTTCGTTTTTGAATGCTTCATATGATTTTATTCTATAGTTTTCTACGAAACTTTTAGGTACGCTTGACTGGATTCTACTTTGAATATCATTCGTTACAAACTCTAAAGATGTTCCTATATAATTATTTAAAGCATATTCGAGATTAATATTTGCTCCTAAATCATTTGCTAAATCAACGATTATTTGACTGGAAATACTTTCGCTATCAACTAAAACCCCATCACAATCAAAAATGATACACTTGTATTTCATTCCTGATTATTTGAATTTAACAGCTACTTTTTCAGCAATTCCAACAATTACTTCTGTTGCTTTTATGATAGACTCAGCCGGTACATACTCATAACGACCATGAAAATTATGTCCACCTGCAAAGATATTTGGACAAGGTAATCCCATATAAGATAGTTGAGAACCATCTGTACCACCTCGAATAGGTTTGATTAAAGGAGTGATTCCTAAATCATTCATCACTTCTTCGGCTATATCAACAATATGCATCACAGGTACTACTTTTTCTTTCATGTTGTAGTATTGATCTTTGATTTCAACCTGAATCAATTCAGAACCTAATTCAGTATTCATTGTATCAACAATCTCTTGAATTAACTGTTTTCTTTCTTCAAACAATTCCTTGTCATGATCACGGATAATGTATTGCAAAACAGTCTGTTCTACTTTACCTGTAAGATTGTGTAAATGAAAAAAACCTTCATAGCCTGTTGTTTTTTCTGGTACTTCATTTGAAGGTAACTTAGAGATAAAATCACTAGCAATGGTCATTGAGTTGATCATTTTCCCTTTCGCATAACCAGGATGTACAATTTTACCAGTAACGGTAACTTTAGCACCTGCAGCATTGAAGTTTTCATATTCCAGTTCGCCAATCTGACTTCCATCCATGGTATAAGCCCATTCAGCACCAAATTTATCAACATCAAATTTGTGTGCTCCTCTACCAACTTCTTCATCTGGTGTGAAGCAGATACGAATAGTACCATGTTTAATTTCAGGATGGCTGATTAGGTATTCCATTGCCGAAACAATCTCAGTGATCCCTGCCTTGTCATCAGCGCCTAAAAGTGTTGTTCCGTCAGTGGTAATAATAGTCTGACCTTTGTATTGTAGTAAGTCATCAAAATAAGAAGGGCTTAAAATAATGTTCTCTTTTTCATTTAAAACAATATCACCACCATCATAATTCTCATGAATTTGTGGGGTTACGTTTGCTCCAGTAAAATCAGGACTCGTATCAATATGAGAAACAAAACCAATAGTAGGAACTTCATAATCTATGTTACTAGGTAGTGTTGCCATGATGTAACAATTGTCATCAAGTGTCACATCACTCATTCCAATTTCCTTCAACTCTTTTACCAATAAATTGGCTAAATCCCATTGTTTATCCGTACTTGGAAATGCTGGATTGTTTGGGTTGGATTCTGTGTCTATGGTGACGTAGCTAATGAATCTATTGATGATGTGCTCTTTATTCATGATTTAATATTCTATTTTTTCTAGTAAGCTAATCGCATTGCAAAGACGTTCATTGATGAGATAATCGCCATAAACTTCTGCTTTTGCATGAATATAATTGTTGTCGTTTATTTTGATAAAAAGATTACAAATCTCATAAGCAAAATTCCTTTTTTTTCCTAAAGCTCTAGAGTAGTAACTTTCTTTTTCTTGAAATTTGAGTTTATAGGAAGTTGATTCAACTAATTTTTGATCTGTCAAACTTGTTTTGAACTTCTGTATAAAATCGGAATCTAATTTTAATGCATTGGATACATGTGTGATGTCTATTAATACTGTTTCTGTTAGCTGCTTTGTTGTATCGGCAGAATAAATGGAAGATTGATTGTTGTCATAATACAAGTTGGTTTTCCAGTTATCCGGAAATTGTACTGTAAATAACTTCTTAAAATCTTCAATAGTTTCAAGATTTGAATAGCTGTCTGGTTGACAATCTAACTCTTTTGAAATTTTTGATTTCGAATGACAAGAAACAATGGTTATAAAAGCCAAGAAAACAAGTACTCTCTTCATAATTACTTTAAAACTAGTTTTCCTACTTTTTGATTACCAGCCAACCATGCTGTGTTTCTGTCTACAAATTGAATGACATAATAGCCTTCTTCACTTACTTTTTTCCACGTAGTTCCACCATCATTAGAGTAGGAGATGCCTGTTTTACCAACAGCAAACACTTCTTTACCATTAGTATCTGGAACGTATTGCACACAGCTCTTGTAGTTCGGCTCTTGTCCGTCTGCAACAAGGCTCCATGTTTTACCACCATCAGTAGTAATTGCTTTGTTGGCTTTATTTCCCTCAGGTTTTGAATAATCGCCTCCAAAAATAATTCCGTTGTTTTCATCAACAAAATCAACGGAGTAGATTCCTTGAGGTCCATCTCCTTGAATGATAGGAGTATCAAACACTTCCCATGTTTCACCTAAATCTGTTGTTTTAAATACTCTTGCTTTGGCTCCTCCTGTAACAACCCAAGCAATCTTACCCAATACTTTAATATTTGTATTACTAGCGGCGAAGGCAGCTTCTTCTTCAATTACTTTAGGTAATTTATTACATGGAACCTTGTTCCAAGTATTTCCTCCATCTTTTGTAATGATAATAGATAAACAATCATCTGTAGGGTCACCCATGGCAATTCCGTTTTGTTCATCAAAGAATTTCATTGAGTCATAAAAAACTTTTTCATGTTTTTCTTTGTAGACAACTTTTGAGTTATCCTCATTAAGCTTGTATAGTAGTGCTGGGTTGCCAATACTTAAAACAAATATGGATTTTCCATTAGAAGCAATACTTCTAAAATGAGGAATGATTGTATCTTGAAGGTTTATATTTATAAAAGAAGTCTTTCCCCATTTTTTTCCTTCACTTTTTGTAAAGCCAACATTTCCTTTAGAATCTGAATAATACATAGTATTTCCATCATTTGCATGAATTGCTCTAATACTAACACTGTCAATTTTAAACTCTTTAACAGTAACTGATTCAATAACTCTAGGCTGATATTCTTTTTGGCAAGAACTTATAAAAACTATGATGGTAAGTAATGCTAGGATTCGTTTCATTTTTGATATTTTTACTTGAACGAAAATACACAAATCATTTAATGAATAATAAGAAAGCATTGGTAATTTCTGGAGGCGGGAGCAAAGGAGCATTTGCTGGTGGTGTTGCACAATATTTAATACAACAAAAACAGAATAAATACGATCTTTTTTTAGGAACATCTACTGGAAGTTTAATGGTTTCTCATTTGGCTATGGATAAAATAGAGGAATTAAAATCTATTTACATGTCTGTAAATCAGAGTAGTATTTTTGATATCAATCCATTTAGAATACAAAAAAAGAATGGTGTTACTTTGGTTAATATCAGACACAGAAGCACATTACTTAATTTTTTAAGAGGAAGTAAAACTTTTGGTGAAAGCAATAATTTACGAAGACTCATAAGAAATAGCATCTCTAGAGAAATGTATAAAGAGCTCGTTGATTCTCAAAGAGAAGTTGTAGTCACGGTCTCTAACCTTAGTACAAATCAAGTAGAATATAAATCTTGTGATGATTTCAGTTATGATGATTTTTGTGACTGGATTTGGGCCTCATGTAATTATGTTCCGTTTATGAGTTTGCTAGAAAAAGACGGTTATCAGTATGCTGACGGTGGTTTTGGGTGTTTGGTTCCTATTAGAGAAGCAATCCTTAGAGGTGCAAAAGAAATAGATGTTATTGTTTTAGAAACTGAAATCTCTCAGCTAAATAGATTGCCTGCAAAGAACCCTTTTTCTTTACTTTTCAATACGTTTGAATTTATGTTAGAACATGTTGAAAAACACAATATAACCATAGGAAAACTATCCGCTAGACATCGTGATGTGAAGCTAAACCTTTATTATACTCCTACTGTCTTAACTACAAACTCATTGGTTTTTGACAACAAAGAGATGAAGAAATGGTGGCGAGCTGGGTTTGTGTATGCAAGAAATAAGGACAAAGAGGGTAATGATGATTTTGATTCAACCAAAGTAGATTTATAAATTTATAGCTTATGAAATTTGGAAAGGTAGACAACCCAGAAATGATCGATTTTACACTCCCTCATACACATGAGGATACGGTAAGGGTTTTGGATAAGCAAAAGAATGATGAAGACCTGTCTATATATGTTGGGTGTGCAAAGTGGAATAAAGCCGATTTAAAAGGATTTTATCCCAAAGGAACCAAAGATGAATTGGAATATTACTCCAGTCAATTTAATTGTATAGAGCTCAACGCTACATTTTACAGAAATTTTCCTGCTCAGCAGTTTGAAAAATGGTATGATAAAACTCCAGATAATTTTAAATTCTTCCCAAAACTTGGTCAAGAAATAAGTCATTGGAAACGATTGAATGGAGTAGGAGATGTGGTGAATTCGTATATCGACAATTTTAGTCATTTACGTGAAAAACTAGGAACCATTTTTTTACAATTGCACGCTAATTTTGGTCCGAAGAACTTTGAAGTTTTAGAGAACTTTATAGTAAGCTGGCCAAAAGGATTGCCTTTGGCAGTAGAGTGTAGGCATACAGATTGGTTTACAGACGAAGCAATTTCGAAAGACTATTTTCAATTATTAGAGGATAATAATATAGCGAATGTGTTGGTTGACACAGCTGGTCGTAGAGATATGATGCACATGCGATTAACAAACAATGAAGCTTTTATTCGCTATGTTGGAGCGAATCATCATACTGACTATGACAGATTAGATGATTGGTCTGCTCGTTTGCAAGAATGGAAGGAATTAGGATTGAAGAAGATTCACTTTTTTGTGCATCAAAATTTAGAAAAAGAATCTCCACTGTTGACTACTCATTTTATAAATAATATCAATCAAACCTTTGGAGCCGAATTAAAGATTCCAAATGAAGATAAAGAAAACCTACAAACAAATCTTTTTTAGGGAGTCACCTCTTTTTTAATTCAACATGCATATTATTTTTAGCAGGTGTCATCAATTTAGAATTGCTAAGTTCTATCAATTGCAATTGATTTGTAGGAGGCCCTATTCTTGAACCTGTAGTAATTAATGTAATGGTTCTATCTAGTAGTGGATCAGATTTTTCACCTAATACCCCTAGGTTTTCATAATCTTCAGGCAATGGAACATTCGGCGAGATTCCATTCGGCTGATTAGTGCCATTACTATTTACTATTTCAAGAACTAAAGGTTGCATAGCCCAGGTATGATTCGGATTTAAATTAGGTCCATTTCTACTATAAGTATCTGTATCATATAAGGTCGTAGAACCGTGAACTTTCCCTAGTGTTGTGGTTCCTACAGAGGAAACATTTATATAAGGAGCTAAGCTGTTCATCACCAATTCCGAAGCCGAAGCTGTACTTTCTGTAGTGATAAAATAAATTCGGGTAAGATTTAAACTATTAATGGGTTCTTGCAATACAACAGTTCCATTTAGATCTAAATTTAATATTTGATTTGTAAAATTATTAATAAAGACTTCATCACTTATAGCAGCTTGTACTTTTGAGTTCCATAATTCTCTAGAAAACAATTGACCGTTAAACTGACCCGTAACCATAGATCCCATATAAGTAGCAGTACTTGTAGCGCCACCCCCATTGTATCTTAAGTCGATGATTAAATCGGTAATTCCCGCAGTTTGAAAGTCAGCAATAGCGGCATTCAATTGACCATCAAAAGAACTTGCAAACTGATTGTACATTAAGTACCCAATTTTATTAGCTCCTTCATCAATCACTTTCTTAATATGTATAGGGTTTTCCTGAAGCTGATTTTTCGTTAAAGCGATTGTAGTTCCATTAGTCGTTGGGTTACCGGCATTAAAATCTGCCAGATGAATTGTATAGGTGTTAGAAGATAATAAAGGATTAAAGTTATCTTCTGTTATTTGTGTGCCATCTATTTCCGTAAAAAGCATACCTCTAGTAATTCCTTGTGTTTCTGCATCAGAACTTGGAACCACATAACGTACATATCCAAACAGGTTACTTGGAGTATCTGCAAAACGAACCAACCCTAATTCCATTCCATTACTCGGATTAATTCCTTGGAAAGAGTTTTCTAAAGCAATATAATCATCTACAATCCAGGAGAATTTGTCTTCTACACCAGGTTGAAAGCGTAAGGTTTGAAATAAGTCAGCTGGATTAGGAAATCCTAGTAGATATGAATTTAACTGTTGCTGTGATGAAAATCGTGTATCAGCCAAAACAGGAATCTGATCTTGCCAAAAATAAAATGCATTCATGCCTTTCCAAACAAAATCTTGAATTTCAACATTCGCTGGAATCAGGTTTTCAGATTTTTCGCAAGAAGATAATGTTATGACTAGTAAGAATACTGAGACAATTCTTTTAAATGATGTATATTTCATGACTGAATATCTTTAAGGGGTTAACGCAATTTAGGGATTCTTATTATTATTTTAAGTTCGATTGTAACAAAATATATAGAACCTCGTCGTAAAGATGTAAAACCAATTAAGTAGACGTAGTAAACGTCATGTAATTACAAGTAACTAATGAACCAATCAGACTTTTTAAAAGTTGTTTTACCGTTTAAAGACAAAGTCTTCAGGCTAGCAAAGAGATTATTGGTCTCTACTGAAGAAGCAGAAGATGCAACACAAGAGTTGTTCTTTAAATTATGGAGAAACAAAGAGAAATTGGCTGATTACAAAAATGTTGAAGCTTTTGCGATGACGATGACAAAGAATTATTGTTATGATCGTTTAAAATCAAAACAAGCAAGCAATCTAACATTAGTTCACAGTAATTATAAGGAAAAAGATACAAGTTTAGATAAAAAACTAGAGTATCGTGATAGTGTAAACCAAGTACATAGGCTCATTGAAAATTTACCCGAACAACAAAAACTGATTATTCAGTTAAGAGATGTAGAGCAATACGATTTCGACGAAATCTGCAAAATGCTAGACATGAAACCAACAGCTGTTCGTGTAGCTTTATCAAGAGCTAGAAAAACAATAAGAGAAGAACTAATAAAACAACATAACTATGGAATTAGCTAACATAGAAAAATTAGTAGGAAAGTACGAAAACGCAGAAACAACTTTGCAAGAAGAAGCTACTTTAAAAGCTTACTTTTTATCAGACAACGTTGCACCTCATCTGGAAGAATACCAAATGATGTTTGCATACTTTCAAACAAGTCAAGACGAGACCTACACAAAAACCATTGCGTTTAAACCCGAAAAGAAAAGAAACTATAAATGGTTATCTGTTGCAGCATCTGTCGTCTTATTAGTAAGTGTATATATGGGTAGTTCCATAATTGATGGTGAAAAAACACCTGTTATGACACCTCAAGAACAAGAACAATATGCTCAAGTTGAGAATGCGTTAAGAATGTTATCATCCAATCTTAAGAAAGGAAACGATGCTTTTAACAACTTATATACCTACGAAAACACAGTAAACAAAATATTCAAAACCAAGTAAATTTAAAAACCAAGTAAACTCAGAATTATGAAAAAAATAATTTTATTAATAGCGTTAGTAGTAGCACCAGTAGTAAGCTACGGTCAAGCAATTTTTGACAAACTAGAAGACATGGACGGAGTAGATGCCGTGATTGTAAACAAAGATGCATTCGAAATTTTATCGAAATTCAGTAACATCAAAAGTGAAGGAAACGAAGTAATGGAAGTCTTTAATATGATTAAAGATTTAAACGAACTGAAAGTTTTTTCTACTAAAGTTTCGAGTATTGCTACTCAAATGGAATCTATGGTGAAGACTTCAATAAAAAATAGAAAGTTAACAGAATTAATGAGGCTTAAAGAAGGAACTTCTCGAGTTACAATCTATGTGAAAACAGGAGGAAATAAAGATTTCGTAGACGAAGTATTAATGTTTATTAAAGGGATCGAAAAGAAAACTGACGGGATGTCTGAAGCAGTGATTGTTTCTTTAACAGGAAGAATTGATATTAACAAGCTTTCTAAGTTAGCAGACACCTTTGCTACGCAAGGAAAAATTGAGGTAAAAACAAACTAAGGATAACAACAATAGCTCTATTTGAAACATAATTCAATAGATTTAAAATATATATCATGAAAAAAATAACAACCGTTTTAGTATTATTTGTAGCAGCTGTGATGTTTACATCATGTAACAACAAGCAGACTTTGCAAGAATACTTAGTAGAAAGTCAGGAGAAAACAGGATTTATGACTTTTGATATTCCAGTAAACTTCTTTCAGCCTAAATCTGATCAGGTTTCTGAAGAAGTAATGGCAACCATTAAAAGCATTCGTAAAATAAATGTTGTCGGATTGCCATTCAAAAATAATGAAGAGATATACGAGGCAGAAAAAGCAGCAATGAAGGAAATTTTTAAAGATGCTGATAAGTATAAGAGCTTAATGAGTGTGAAAGTTCAAGGATACAATGTTAAATTGTATTACACAGGAAATTCAGATGCAATTGATGAAGTAATTGCTTTTGGATATGCAAAAGAGCAAGGAGTGGGTATTGCAAGAATATTAGGAGATGATATGAATCCTTCTTTAATCATAAAAATGTTGGATCAGATAAAAATGGATGGTAGTGGAATGAATTTAAATCAATTCACCAAAGCTTTTAAATAGTCAATCAAAAAACAACTAAACTCTAATAGCCGTTATTTCGTAAGAAATAGCGGTTTTTTTGTTTTAACTGCCTATTAACAGAACACTTTCTTTTATTTAGTATTTTTGACTTCGATATAATTCACCCTTATGAAGTCTTTGAAGATACTTATCCTTATCATTTTATTTCCTTTTTCATTCCTTAGCGCTCAGCAACAAGATCCGCTTACAATTTACAGAGGAGAAAGAGATAAAGTAAATAACCTAATACATACAAAACTAAAAGTAAGTTTAGATTTTAAGAAAAAAGAGTTAAAAGGGGAAGAATGGGTTACGTTAACGCCGCATTTTTATCCTGTAACCAAAGTAACTTTAGATGCAAAAGCTATGTTAATTCATTCTATTGAATTAGCAGGAAAAAAATTAGAATACAATTATGATGGCTACGAAATCATTATTGACTTACCCAAAGAGTATAGAAAAGGAGAAGAATATACACTCTATATTAACTATACAGCCCGACCTGAAAGAGTTAAGGAGAAAGGAAGTGATGCAATAACTGGAGCTAAAGGGCTTTATTTTATTAATCCATTAGGAATTGATGAAAACAAGCCAACACAAGTTTGGACTCAAGGAGAAACAGAAGGTAGTAGCTGCTGGTTTCCTACGATAGATTCTCCAAACCAAAAGACATCTCAAGAGATTTATATCACTACTCCAAATCGTTTTGTAACGCTTTCTAATGGAAAACTAGTGAGTCAGACTAAAAACGGACAAGACAGAACAGATTATTGGAAATTCGATCAGAAACATGCTCCATACTTATTCTTTATGGGTATAGGTGAGTACGAAGTTGTTCAAGATTCTTATAAAAACATTCCAGTTAATTACTACGTAGAGAAAAAATACGCATCAGTAGCTAAAGAGATTTTTGGATTGACTCCTGAGATGATAGGTTTCTTTTCTGAAAAATTAGGAATTGAATATCCCTGGAATAAATACAGTCAGATCGTTGCAAGAGATTATGTAAGCGGCGCTATGGAAAACACAACAGCTGTTATTCATGGAGAAAGTGCCTATCAAATGAAGGGTCAATTAATTGATGAGAATCGCCATGAGAATACCATTGCGCATGAAATTTTTCATCATTGGTTCGGTAATTTAGTTACCACAGAGAGTTGGAGTAATTTAACACTGAATGAATCATTTGCGAATTACAGTGAGTACCTATGGAGAGAGCACAAATATGGAAAGGAGAATGCAGATGTGCATTTATTTGAAAATACAAAAGCGTATAAAGACGGGCAGGATTTTGATAAGAAATTAGTCAGGTTTCATTATACTAATAAAGAAGATATGTTTGATGCTGTTAGTTATAACAAAGGGGGAGCAATCTTGCATATGCTTAGAAATTATTTAGGAGATGATGCTTTTTTTACAGGATTAAAAAAGTATTTAGAAGATAATAAATACAAAGCAGTTGAAGTACATCAGTTGAGGTTAGCGTTGGAAGGCGTTAGTGGAAAAGACTTAAATTGGTTCTTTAATCAATGGTATTATACTTCTGGTCACCCAAAAATTCAAGTTTCTTATGATTATAATACATTAGAGAAGACCGTAACAGTAAACTTATTACAAACACAGATTAATGAATTTAAGTTTCCTATAACGATAGATATTTTTGAAAATGGAAAAAAGACAAGGCACAAAGTATTTGTAAATGGTAGAGATGCCTCTTTTAAATTCTCTTACACAAGTAAATCTCCGAATTTAATCCAGATCAACCCAGACGGGGTTTTGCTGGCTGAATTTATGGAAAATAAAGTACAGAGTGATTATATTTTTCAATTAAAGAATGCTGAAAGCTATGAGCATAAAAGAGAAGCTTTAATTGAGATTGCTAAAAATCAAGATGATAAGAAGGCATTTACAGCTGTGGCAGATGCTATGGATGATAAATTCTATAAAATTAGAATTTTGGCGCTTCAAAGTATTAATTTAATCAATAAGTGGTCTAAGAAAGATGTGATTGATAAAATTAAAAGGATTGCAGACGGGGATAAGAAAACATTGGTGCAAGCTGCAGCTATTGAGACCTTAGGAAAACTTACGGATCCGGAATTAAAACCAATTTTTGAAAAGGCCTTAAAAAGTGAATCTTATACAGTCTTAGGGAATTCATTGGTTGCGATGTATTATATTGATAAAGACTACGCAATTAAAAAATCGAAAGAACAGCCTTTGGCGGTAAAAAATATCATTGCTACTCCACTAACAAGAATTTACATTGAGGAAAAAGACGAATCAGAAATGTCTTTTATAGCTAATAATGTACTATCAGGAATGTTTTTAAACAGTGATACAACCACACAAGCTCTATATCAGAAGGCATATGAGCAGATTGCTTCTAGTAATAACACTGAAGCGATACAAAACCTAGTAAATGATGTGGTTGTCAAAGGAAATCAGTTTAAACAGTTTGATTTTGATAAAGTAGGGATCAACTTACTAAGGCAAATGGTTCAGAAGCAAAAAACAGCAAACAAATCCAATAGGGAAAGAAATATTGAAGTGATTAAATTAGCGATTGCTAAGTTATCGCTGTAGTTCGTTCTTAATTAATGTAGTAATGTGAGAATGCAAGAATGATAATCCCTGTGCATTTTGAGTTAAAGTAGTTTCTGAAATGTCAGTTCAAGTGATTTTTTGATAAAAAATCGGATCGAGAACTATTTAGAAGTTAAAATCTACAAAGGGTAAATGAGAATATTTTACTAGTTGTTTGAGTCTATACAGCCTATTCCTTCTTATACTCATCAAAAGTCCCGTCGCTATAGAAAACAACAATTCTGTTGATTTTTTTACTAGAAGGCAATAGATTTATTTCTTCAGGAACTGTATTGCTTGGTGGAGTAGGGGTAGTAGACGTTCTCTTCTTAGGAAAAACACCTTTCCCGTTTAAAAGCCAATAAATATCAACATCTAAAAAAGTGTTTGTCACTTTCAATATAAAATCTAAGCTAGGTTTGTTTCTTCCTGACAGAATATGTGAGATACTAGAACGCTGCACGCCAATCTTATCAGCAAACAAAGAAGCTGTTAATTGGTGGTGATCTAGTATTTTTTTAAGTCTATCAGTGAAGTCTCCTGAGTTTACCATTGTAAACATTTGTTTATGTTACAAATGTAAAATTTGTATTTGGTGATTGCAAGTTAAAGTTTGTATAAATAAAAAACAAATAAATAAAACATGAAGTATTGCTTTAGTTAACTTATGTAAATAATTGATTTATATAGTTTTAATGTTTAAAAAATAAACTCAATAGAAAGAGCTTATTCTATAAGTGTTACAAAAGTGGTTGAGACAATTAATTGTTTACATGAATAACTAAAACTCTTAAAAAAGCAATTAACATTTGTAACATTTGTAAACGATATATTTGTTTACATTTTTAAACACTGTACAATTGATTCTTGTATTTTTGTAAACCAAATGACAATGAATTTCATGTTTACCTTTTCTAAAGAATTTATATTAAACGCTTTTTCCGAACACAAAGAAGAGCAGCTTTTTGGAAGATGGATTACACTTAATCACATCCAAAAGACTTTTTCTAGATATGGAACATCTTCTAAAATTCAAATGGAACAAATTGGTTCTTCAGAAGAAGGTAGGGATATTTTTCAATTTTCAATGGGTTCGGGAAAGAAGAGAATCCTTATTTGGAGTCAAATGCATGGCAATGAAAGTACAGGAACAAAGTCAGTATTTGATCTGTTAAACTATGTAGATAAGGTAAATCATCCTTCTGTTGACAGAATTCTATCTGAATGTACTATTAAGATCATTCCTATTTTAAATCCAGATGGAGCCGAGCGATATACAAGAGTCAATGCTAATAATGTCGATTTAAATAGAGATGCTGTAGATAGGGAGGCAAAAGAAAGTAGGCTGCTCAGGTCTATTTTAGAAGATTTCAATCCTGATTTCTCTTTTAATTTGCATGATCAACGAACTATATTTGGTGTTGAGGGTACTAACAACCCAGCTACAATATCATTTCTAGCCCCTTCGGAAGAAGAAACAAGAAAGATTACAAAGGGAAGAGCGCAAACAATGAATGTTATTATTGCCATGAATACCTTACTACAACAGTTGATTCCTAATTGTGTAGGCAGATATACAGACGAGTTTTACCCTAAAGCTACTGGCGATAACTTTCAAAAATTAGGATATAATACTGTTTTAATTGAATCTGGTCATTATCCTGATGACTATGAGCGTGAAGAAAGTAGGAAATACACTTTTATATCCTTACTACAGGGAATTCATCATATTGCTAATACAGTTGATTTTAACGAAAGTGAAGCTTATTTTACAATTCCCGATAACCAGGAAAATTTTAGAGATTTACTTCATGCAGACAAAAAAGAAGCTTTTCAGTATGAAGAAATTTTAGAAAATGGTAAAATTAACTTTGTTCCTAGAAAAATAAAAGAAGACATTTCTTCACTTTTATTTCATAAGAAAACGTTTTCGTAAGCTATATTTATTGAATTTTATTCAGTTTTAAAGTTAATATGTTGAATTTTTTATATAAATTTGCAGTATTATTTGAATAATTAATAATCATATGAAAAAATTCATGTTAGATGAAATCGATCACCAGATATTAGATATCTTGATCGAAAATGCGAGAACACCTTTTACAGATATTGCAAAAAAATTATTAGTGTCTGCTGGTACAATTCATGTAAGGGTTAAAAAAATGGAAGACGAAGGAATTATTCAGGGATCTACATTGACCTTGAATTATGAAAAAATGGGCTATTCATTTATTGCTCATGTTGGAGTTTTTCTTGAAAAAACTTCTATGACACAGAGTGTTATTTCTAACCTTAGAACAATACCTAATGTAACAGTGGCTTACGTTACTGCTGGGAAGTATAATATCTTTTGTAAGGTCCGAGCTAAAGGAACAAATGATGCGAAGGATATTATCTATAAAATTGATGAAATTCCAGGTGTAAGCAGAACTGAAACGATGATTGCCCTAGAAGAGAGTATTAATGACAAGAAAAGGATGATGCACGCAATTTTCAAAGAACTATAAACTTTCCAACTTTCAATACCAAAAGACCCTATCGTAATGATGGGGTTTTTTTATATCTTCAAGGCATGAATTTTAACTCCAAACTCCCAGAAGTAGGAACCAATATATTTACGGTAATGAGTACTCTTTCAGCAGAGTATGATGCACTTAATTTATCACAAGGTTTTCCAAATTTTAAAAGCGATCCTCTCTTGATTGATTTGGTTTCCAAAGCCATGAAAGAAGGACATAATCAATATGCACCAATGCTTGGTGTTCTCAGCTTGCGTGAAGCAATTTCAGTAAAGTTTGAAGCGGTTTATAAATCGTATTACAATCCTGATAATGAAATTGTAGTTACCGCTGGTGCTACACAGGCAATTTTTACGATCATTTCAACTTTTATAAAATCAGATGATGAAGTCATTCTTTTTAGGCCAGCATATGACTGCTATGAGCCAGCAATTGAATTGCAAGGAGGGAAAGTAGCTTCTATACAACTGCAACACCCAGACTACAATGTAGATTGGAAAGAAGTAGAGAGTAAAATTACTTCCAAGACAAGAATGATTGTTGTGAACACTCCTCAAAATCCTTCTGGAACTATTTTCACGAGGCAAGACATGCTAGAGCTACAAAGAATTACTGACAATACAAATATTATTGTTTTGAGTGATGAAGTTTATGAACATATGATTTACGACAACGAACAGCATCAAAGTATCAGTTTGTTTCCTAATTTAAAGGCAAGGTCCTTTATTACTGCATCTTTTGGTAAAACATTTCATAATACAGGATGGAAGGTAGGATATTGCTGTGGCCCAGAACATTTAATGCAAGAGTTTGTGAAAGTACATCAATTTAATGTGTATTGTGTTAATCATCCTGTACAGATAGCTTTAGCAGAATATCTAAAAGATGATAGTCGTTATAAAGAACTCTCGTCATTCTTTCAACAAAAAAGAGATTTGTTCTTAGATGCAATTTCAGGATCAAGGTTTACCTATACTCCTTCACAGGCAACTTATTTTCAATTACTAGACTATTCTTCTATTTCAAAGGAATACGATGTAGATTTTGCGAAGAGACTTACAAAAGAATATGGAATAGCTTCCATTCCTCTTTCGGTTTTTAATGAAAATCAGTTGGATTTTAAAGCCTTACGTTTTTGCTTTGCTAAGACAGATGAGACACTACTAAAAGCTGCAGAAATTTTGAATAAAATATAATTGTTTTGTCACTGAAACTCGTACTTTAGTCGTTCCTTATTTAGATTTTTTAATGGCAACCAATATCAAATACCCACCATCTAAAATTGAGCAAGAGAAGCTCATTTCATTGTATAAAAACATGCTAAAACCTCGGATGATAGAGGAGAAGATGCTTGTATTATTGCGACAAGGGAAAATATCTAAATGGTTTTCTGGAATTGGTCAAGAAGCAATTTCAGTGGGTGTTACAGCTGCATTACATAAAGAAGAATACATTTTACCAATGCACCGTAACCTAGGTGTATTTACAACTAGAGAGATTCCTTTGCATCGTTTATTTTCTCAATGGCAAGGAAAAATGAATGGGTTTACAAAAGGGAGAGATCGAAGTTTTCACTTTGGAACACAGGAGTTTAATATTGTGGGTATGATTTCACATTTAGGCCCTCAACTAGGAGTTGCAGATGGAATTGCTTTAGGAAATAAATTAAAAGACAACAATCAAGTTTGTGCCGTATTTACAGGTGAAGGTGGAACAAGTGAAGGAGATTTTCATGAAGCTTTAAATGTTGCTTCCGTATGGGATTTACCTGTAATGTTTTGTATTGAAAACAATGGTTATGGTCTATCAACGCCAACTTCAGAGCAATTTAGATGCGAAAATCTTGCCGATAGAGGTTTGGGTTATGGAATGGAAAGCCATATTATAGATGGAAATAATATTGTAGAAGTCTATACAAAAGTATCTGCTTTGGCAGAAGATATCAGAAAAAACCCTCGCCCTATTTTATTAGAGTTTAAAACCTTTCGAATGAGAGGACATGAAGAAGCTAGTGGAACAAAATATGTTCCTCAAGAGTTAATGGATACATGGGCAGAGAAAGACCCTCTAATTAATTTCGAAAATCATTTATTATCTGAAGGGACAATAAATGAAGATTTTATAGCGGAAGCAAAGAATAATATCAAAGAAGAAATAGATCATCATTTACAACTAGCCTTTAATGAAGAGATTATTGTCCCAGATTTAGAAACTGAGTTGAATGATGTTTACAAAACGTATGATCAAGAAATCATCAATCCAACAGATAAAAAGAACAAGATCCGTTTAATAGATGCTGTTTCAGAAGGATTAAGACAATCTATGGAGAAACATGACGATTTAGTTATCATGGGTCAAGATATTGCTGAATACGGTGGTGTTTTTAAAATCACAGATGGTTTTGTAGAGCAATTCGGAAAAGACCGTGTAAGAAACACGCCTATTTGTGAATCCGCTATTGTATCTGCTGCTTATGGATTGTCTATAAACGGAATAAAAGCTGTGATGGAAATGCAATTTGCAGATTTTGTTTCTTCAGGTTTCAATCCGATTGTAAACTTATTAGCAAAATCACATTATCGCTGGAATCAAAAAGCTGATATTGTGGTTAGAATGCCTTGTGGAGCAGGAGTAGGAGCCGGACCTTTTCATTCTCAAACAAATGAAGCTTGGTTTACCAAAACTCCTGGATTAAAAGTTATTTACCCAGCATTTCCACAAGATGCGAAAGGCCTACTGTCTGCAGCAGTTAATGATCCGAACCCTGTATTGTTTTTTGAGCACAAAGCGTTGTATCGTTCTGTTTATCAGGAAGTTTCAGAAGATTATTTCACTATAGAAATAGGAAAAGCAAACAAACTGAAAGAAGGGAATAATGTTACTATCATTACCTATGGAGCAGGAGTGCATTGGGCTCTGGAAACTTTAGAAAAAAACCCAACTATTTCTGTTGATCTTATTGATTTAAGAACATTGCAACCTTTGGATACAGAAGCTATTTATGCCTCTGTGCAAAAAACAGGAAAAGTGATTATTCTTCAAGAAGATTCTTTATTCGGAGGAATCGCAAGTGATGTTTCTGCTTTGATTAATGAAAACTGTTTTGAGTTTTTAGATGCCCCAGTAAAAAGAGTGGCTAGTATTGAAACGCCTATTCCTTTTCAACCAGGATTAGAGAAACAATATTTATCTAAAAATAGATTTGAAGAAGAACTCTTAAATTTATACAACTTTTAACTCTTATTTAGAATCAATCTAATATATTTGCGACTTTAAATTTTATTATAATGAAGGTCACAAATAGAAGTTTACATAGAGATTTCGCTTATTTTTATATTGGATTAATCATTGCTTTTTCATTCTCAGGAATTATCTTGAATCATAGACAAGATTGGTATCCTATGGATTATGTTTATGATAGTAAAGAAATCTCATTGGCATTGCCAGCAGATGAAAAAGAAATTACCAAAGAGTATTTAGTTAATGCAACCAAAGGCTTTGAGGCAGAATACGATGGACACAGAGTTAGAAATGGTGAACTGCGTGTTTATTTTAAAGGGAGTGGAATCTTAGATATGAAACTTACGGAGAACAAGGGGATGCTAGAGTTTAAACGGAAAGTACCTTTTCTTGGCCAAACAATGTACTTACATAAAACAACTAACAACTTCTGGATTTGGTATTCTGATATTTTTGGAGCAGCAATGTTGCTCATTGCTATTACAGGAATGTTTATTCCTACAGGTAAAAAAGGATTCAAAAGAAGAGGATGGAAGCTAGCGATAGCAGGACTGCTCTTTCCAATTTTATTCTTAATTCTCTTCCCATAAAATTTCAATATCTTTAGGTTCATTTTAAAAAACACATTCATAAATGAACAAACAGATTATTTTTAAGAAAAGACCCGCAGGTTTTCCTGATGAAAGTACTTGGAGTATAGAACAATCTTCTATTCCAGAACTGAAAGAAGGAGAAGTATTAATACAACATCATTATATTTCGTTAGATCCCGCCATGCGTGGTTGGATGAATGCTAATAAATCATATATAGACCCTATAGCTATTGATGATGTTATGAGGGCTGGTTCTATTGGAAAAGTAGTCAAATCAAATAATCATCCTAAATACAAAATAGGAGACTGCTTAACAGGTTGGGGTGGAGTGCAGCAGTATGTTGCTACTGATGGAACAGGATGGCACAAAGTGGATGATTCTATTGCGCCAATGCCGCTTTTTATTAGTACGCTTGGTATGCCTGGGATGACCGCGTATTTCGGAATCTTAGAAGTAGGAAAGTTAAAAGAAGGTGATATTGTTTTAGTTTCTGGAGCAGCTGGAGCTGTTGGAAGTGTCGTTGGTCAGATTGCTAAAATTAAAGGATGTACTGTAGTTGGTATTGCAGGTGGGCAAGATAAATGCGATTATTTAGTAAACGAGTTAGGTTTTGATGCCGCAATCGATTATAAATCTGAAAATATCTACGCAGCTTTAAAAGAGAAATGTCCAAAAGGAATTGATGTGTATTTTGATAATGTTGGAGGTGAAATTTTAAATGCAGCCTTGGCTAAACTACGTATGCATGCTAGAATTGTTATTTGTGGAGCTATTTCGCAATACAATTCACTAGAGAACACCAAAGGCCCAAGTAATTACCTTAATTTATTAGTGAAAAGAGCAAGCATGCAAGGAATGGTTGTAATGGACTATGCAAGTGATTACGGAAAGGCAGCCCAAGAAATGGGTATGTGGATTGCACAGGGAAAACTGAAATCTAAAGAAGATATTTATAACAGAATTGAAAATTTTCAAGAAACATTTAACCGCTTATTCTCAGGAGACAAAAAAGGGAAATTAGTTTTAAAAGTACTAGAGGAGTAGTGGAACACTTTTTTCAATGTCCATATTGCTGGGAAGAAGTTTCAATGCTTTTAGATACTAGTGTCCATTCTCAAACGTATATTGAAGATTGTGAAGTCTGCTGTAATCCCATTGAGGTGACACCTAGTTTTGAGAATCAAGAACTAACTGCTTTTAATAGTCAATCTATAGAACAATAGCATGAAAAAATACTATATTCTTTTACTCTTAATTTCAAGCATCATTAGTTGTAAAGAAGAACCTACAAAGTCTTCAATAGCTAAAGATCCTATGACTTATTTAATGGAAACCAATGCTAATTTAGTATTGAACAATCCTGTAATAAACTCGGTAACAATCGGTGTTTATGTAGATGGAAAAACTTTTAACGGATATTTTGGTGAAATTGATAAAGGAAAAGGAAACAAGCCGGATGACAATTCAATTTTTGAAATTGCTTCCGTATCCAAAACCTTTGCAGGAATTATAGCAGCTCATGCAGTATTAGACGGAATAATAACCTTGAATGATGATATTAGAAAGTATCTTGATGGTTCGTATCCAAATTTAGAATACCAAGGACGCTCAATTCAAATTCGGGACCTCCTAACACATACAAGCGGAATTAGACGTGATTTATCACCACTACTCGCAAGAGTATTTAAGACTGATGTTACTAAGGATGAAAAAGAAGCTATTAAAAATTACACCCGAAAAAATTTATTTAAGGAGTTAAAAAACTTTAAATTAGATACTATTCCTGGAGTTCGATATCAATATTCTCCTTTGGTAGGTTCGGAAATTTTGGCTGTTATTCTTGAGAAAGTATATCAGAAAACATATGACCAGCTTATAAATGAATTCATTTTAAATAAAGCTGGTATGACAAACACAAAGTTTAAGATTGAAGGGGATGTTATTAATGGATACAGAGACGAAGGAGCACAAACTGAAGCTGTAGTGATTCCAATGACTGGCGCTGGTGGTGGATTAAAATCAACCATTCCAGACCTTCAGAAGTACATTCAATTTCTGTTAGACGATTCAAATCCTGCTATTAAAGAAATGCAAAGGTTCTTGTATGCAGACGAAGAGGAAGATGAAGATTATGGATATTTTTGGCGCATAAATAATCCTGGGTTCCTGCATAATGGAGGAACAGGCGGAAGCACAAATTGGCTAATTGTTTTACCACAATACAAATTAGGTTTCACTGTGTTTTTTAATACCAACGGAGATACCTCTGGCGACCTGATTAACGATATTGCTGGTTCTCTCTATCGAGATTTAGCAATCTATCCTAAAAAGAATCCTTCTTATTTAATTGAAAAAGAAATCAAAAAAGGGATTCAAAATGGCATTCAGTTTTATCAAAAATTAAAAAAAGAAGAAGGAACTGATTTCTATTTTAATAATGGGGCAGCGCTCAATAAAATAGCCTATGGGTTGATGCGTGAAGATAAAAATGCTGATGCTATTGAGATCTTTAAATATATTGTTTCTGAATTTCCAAATGAATACAACCCTTATGATAGTTTAGGGGAAGGGTATTTTATGGACAAGCAATATGATTTGGCTTTGCTGAATTACAAGAGATCATTAGAATTGAACCCAGAGAATGATAATGCTGAAAGAATGATTAAACACATTAATAGCGTTAAAAATTAGTTAATTAGCTATTAAAGAAAGTATTAAAGGCCTAGGAATCCTTAATTTTATCAAAAACCCAACTACATGAAAAAAATCGTTTATACACTTGGTTTGGTTGCTGTTGTATTGTTAACAATTGCATCAACTCATAAAGAAGACAATTCTTTGACAAAAGATTTTGTCAAAGGAGACACAAATATCAAGTCGATTAATAGCTTAAGTTTTGGACCAAATGGCATCTTGTTTATCGGAGATTCGGACAATGCTACTATTTATGCAATCGATACTAAAGACAATGTGGCTAACGCCAAAGCTGGAAATATTGCAGTTGCAGACTTTGATACAAAAGTAGCTTCAGTACTAGGAACAACTGTAGACAACATTAGAATTACGGACATGGCTGTGAATCCAGTTTCTAAAGTAGCTTACTTTTCTGTTCATACTAGAAATGGAACTCCAGTATTATTGAAATTAGTAGGTAAGGAACTTAAAAATGTATCCTTAAAAAATGCTAGTCATTCTAAGACAGCTTTAAAAAATGCTATTTCTAAAGAATCAAAAGATAGAAGAGGTAATTCTCAAAGAAGATGGGCTATTTCTGATATGAAGTACTACAATGGAAAAGTATTTGTTTCTGGTTTGTCTAACAAAGAATTTGGATCTTCATTTACAAGCATTCCTTTTCCGTTTACAAAAGAACAAAACTTTGCAACCTTAGAGATTTACCATGCAGCTCATGGAAAATATGAGACACATGCTCCAATTAAAACTTTTGATGTTACTAGTATCAAAGGAAAAGAGTATTTATTAGCGAGTTATACCTGTACTCCTTTAGTGTTGTTTCCAATTAATGATTTAAAAGGAGGGAAGCACTTTAAAGGAAGAACAATTGCAGAACTTGGAGCAGGAAATTCACCTTTAGACATTATTAGCTTTAAAAAAGGAGGAGAGTTACGATTCTTTATGTCTAACTCAAACAGACCTGTAATGCGTATTAATTTTTCTGACATTGCTAATTTTAAAGACTCAATGACTGAACCAATTAAAGAATTTGGAAAGGATGCAGGAGTTACTTACGACAACCTTCCTTTTGTCAACGTTTTACAAATGGATAAGATAGATGAAGATAATGCGCTTTTATTGAGAAGAAGAAGCGACGGAGTTTTATATTTACACAGTAGAGCTAAAAAATGGATGTAATATCATCAAATAAAATATATCAAAAAAAGATCAAGAGCTTCTTGGTCTTTTTTTGTGTTTTGTTTTTATTTTCCTGTCATAAATGGTCAGAACCCATTGCTGGATTGTCTTATAGTGAGAATGGTTCTGCTATAAGTGTTGTCTTTTCTGGAAAACCTGATGCAGGTTACCAAATAAAGTTAAAAGGAAAAGGATCTTCAATTTTTGGCGAATTAGCAGTAAAGAATGGCGAAAACATATTTACACCCATTATTCCTTTTTCTGCAGGTGAAAGTTATGAAATCTATAAGGATGATGTATTGTATCTAAGCTTTAGTGTTCCAAAGTTAGAAAATCAGGTTCGCCCTAAGCTTATAAGCATATATCCAGCTATAGATACTGTTCCTGAAAATTTACTAAAAATGTATTTTGTGTTTTCTAAACCAATGCAGCAATCTCAATCTTTTTTAGATTTTATTACAATTACAAATAAGGAAACAAACAAAATTGAAAATATTTTCCTTCCACTTGAAAATGAATTGTGGAACACAGATCATACAGAGTTGACTTTATGGCTTGATCCAGGGAGAATTAAAAAAGACCTGATTCCCAATAAAGAACTTGGGATTCCTGTAAAAAAAGGAAATACCTATGAAATTACAATTCCTGCTAGTTTAACAGATGCAGATGGTGTAGCCTTGGGAAAAGACTATCAAAAAACAATTGTTGTAGGAGAGAGGGATGCCAAAAGCCCTTCTATTAGTAAATGGGAACTAACAATTCCTCAAGAAAATACAAAAGAAGCTTTAGGGATTTCTTTTCAAGAATCTTTAGACGCTATGCTATCACAAGAAACAATTCAGATTGTGACAGATAAAAACAAAATTATTGACGGAGGGTTCATGTTGTCAAAAAAAGCCACTAGTATCTTATTTGTTCCTAAAGTTTTATGGAAAAAAGGAGCTTATAAAATTGTTATTGAGAGTAAGTTAGAAGATTTGGCTGGAAATAATTTAAATCGTTTGTTTGATACTGACTTATCAAAAAATGAAAAGGTAAGTACTTCTAAAACAAAAGAGATTTCTTTTACGATTCAATAGGGTTTTTCCATTGAAATCTCTCAAACAATGCAACCCAATCTTTTGAAAAAGGAGCTTTTAGGTTTAGTTCTTCCTGTGTAAAAGGATGTTTAAATTCTAATGAACCTGCATGTAAGAATAAATTGATCCATCCAAATTCAGTTTCGTACATTACATCGTGGTTCTTATCACCATACTTAGCATCATTAATCAAAGGATGAGAGATTTTATTCATATGAATACGTAGTTGATGCATTCTTCCTGTCTTTGGTTTTAGTTCAACCAAACTATACCTTGAGGTTTCGTACGGCTTTACAGGAATGTCTAAAACAACTTTATCAAGCAAACGCAAATGAGTCTCAGCTTCTTTGTGTACATCTGCATCTCTACCTTTAACAGGCGAGTCAATCACTTTAGATTCCGGAGCATGTCCACGAACAACACCGTAATATGTCTTCTGAATTTCATCATCAGTAAATAACTTCTGAAAACTTGAAACATATTCGGTCTTTGTAGCCAATAATATAATTCCAGAAGTCTTTCTATCTAAACGATGGATAGGGTAGTACTTACCTCCCAATTGGTTGTCTATTAATTGTAGCAAAGAATCTTCTTCCGATTTGTTTCTAGAATGATGCGCATGATGCACCAATACATTGTTAGGTTTGTTGACTAGAATACAGTATTTATCTTGGTATATAATCTCTAGACTCATGCTTTTCTTTTTCGTACAAAGAGTAATAAAATTAGTGTAATAATTCCACATACAGTAAATCCAGCAAACAGTGGAAGGGCAGTGGTATCAACAAAACCACCAATATAGGTAGCAATAGGAACCGCCATAATTGTAGAAACAAAACCATTAATTGCAGCACCAATACCAGCAATGTGGCCAAGAGGTTGCATGGCTATAGATCGTACATTTCCAAATAAAAATCCCATGGAAAAAAACTGAAGAGATAAAAATGAAACTAAGACATAGATGCTTGGATTTTCTTTTCCAAAGAAAACAAACACGTACAACAATGAAATTGAAGTAAATAGAATCGAAAAAATATTGACCAATTTTCTCATCCCAAATCGTACAACTAAAGTTCCGTTGATAAACGTAGCAAGACCAACAGAGAATGCAAGTCCACCAAAAATGTAAGGAAACTCATCTACAAAGTTATATTGTACTTGAAAAATTTGTTGTGAAGTACTTAAAAACACCATAAACGAACCTGTAGCAAACCCAGATATCAAAGTAAATACAATAGCATCTCTATGCTCAAGAAATTCTTTCGTTCCGGAAACAAATAATTTTAATTTAAAGGCTTTCTTATTTTCTGGAGCTAAGGTTTCTGGCTGTCGTTTCCATAACCAGAGTAAGATAGCAACTCCAAATATTAGTTGACTATAGAAAATAGATTTCCATCCATAAGTATCCAACATAATTTTCCCAAGAGTAGGAGCTACAATAGGAACCAGTATAAAAATAGCTACAACGAAAGACATGATTTTTGCCATATAATCGCCACTAAACCGATCTCTAACCATGGCAATACTAATGGTTCTAGGAGCAGAGAGGCCTATTCCTTGTAGAATACGACCCGCAACCATTGTTTCAATATTGGTGGCTGAAACGCAAAGGAGACTAGCCAAGACAAAAATGGCAAACCCAATGTAAATACTAAGCTTACGACCAATACTATCTGATATGGGGCCAAAAATTAACTGTCCAAATCCCAATCCCAAAAAGATCATGGTAATTAACAGTTGATTATCACTAGATTGTTCGGTACCTATAAAGATTCCTATTTGCTCTAAAGCAGGCAAGAGGGCGTCGATAGATAGTGCCACCAAAGACATTAAAGAAGCCATTAAGGCGACAAATTCTAGTTTGGTTTTTTGGGGAATTGATTGCATCGCGCAAAAATAATCTATTCGTACTGAGGATTTGAATTATTGATGCATAATATATTATTGAGATACGTTAAAGTTCTATAGTTGTGTGTGCAAATAGCTAAATTCTTCTTAAATTGGTATGAAATTTGCTGTATTACAGTGTTTTAAATAAAAATACAATGAGAAATTTTATAATCATATGCATCGGTTATTTATTAATAGGATGCGCAAGTAACAACACAATGGTTGTCAATACAAAAGATGGCAATAGCATTAATGATTTGATTGAAAATAAGTCTTTTGAAATCACATCTAATTTTGCAGCACCAAGGTCAGTACAACTTAATCTTTTGATGCCTGTAGGGAGCACGCCTAATAATATACCCATTAATGGAACTGTAAATTATTTGGTTTTAAATAATGATCAAGTAAAAGCTTTTTTACCATATTACGGTGAATTACAAAACGGACTTGCTTTTAATTCTAAAGAAACTGGAATTAAATTTAGTGGAACTCCAGAAGATTATTCATTGACGTATAATGAAAATAAAAAGTTTCATAAGGTTAAATTTAAAATCAAAGAAGGACGAGAAGTTTATAATGTTACGGTAAGTCTGTATAATAATTTAACGTCTAGGATTCACGTATTTAGTTCTCATCGATCTTCAATTACATATACTGGAGTAGTGAAAGAAATTTCTGACTAATCTTAAACAACCTTTATTCTTTATAGGGTTGCAAATATTCTATTTAACATAATATAAATTATAGAACAAATATATAGTAATTCCTGTATAGCCGTATTTCAGGCTATTTACACATAATATCAGATATAACACCTTTAGGTTTATATCGATAGATATTATGTTAAAGGGAATTATGGTTTCTTGGTGATATTTAGGACTTAGGTCATAAAGTTTTCAAATATTCGATTATTCACGAAGTTTAAAATTGTTTTTCAAGGAGTTCATGAATGCTTTGCATTTCTCGTGGATTACAAACATTCGAACTCATTAGCCCAATAATTAAATCATATTAAACAAAACGCATTCAATATTTGTTTGGATTATTTTAACCTTATATGGAAGAATTACTTACGCTCGATAAAAGAGCCTTTATAATAAGAAGTAAATGGAATATCTCTGTCATCAAATGCATTATAAATAAACTCATATTCACTTCCTACTTTGTTTATAGTTAATGTTCCACTTTTGTTTAGTTGAAATACCTCCTTACCTGGTTGAAGTTCATCATCGATAAATTGAGCATTGTCTATGAAATATCCAAAAACATCAACTCCACATGTATATGTTCCTTCAATTGTATTACCATCCGTAAGTAGTTCTATTTCTAGATACCAATTACCTCCATTAATAGTATAATCATTCGTGTTAATATCAATACCAGAAGGAAATAATGCCATGGAAAACTCATTGTAATTACCTGAATCCTCAAAAAAACCACCACTTACTTGATACGTTTTACCATTAAAACTTATTTTATTAGGATCCTGTTCTAAAATATCATCATTTGATGAGCAATTGAATAAATTAATTGTAAAGAATAAAACAATTAAAATATTAAATGATTTGGTAAAGGTTTTCATTACTTTTAATTTATACATTTTTCTATTATTAAAGCACACTAGTATGGTTAATTACATTTGGGTAGCCTAAAACATAAACACTCATTTCAGCTATATTTATAGCCAAAAATTTCATGATGTTGATTAAATCAATTCGTTAAAATTTTAGAATATTTATACTCAATTATTTTATAGAATTCCAAATTGGCAAAGAAATACGACTGTTTCCCGTAAAAGTTATTTTAAGAGGAGTATTAGCATCTTTAATACTTTCTACATTCACATCTTTACCTGTTCCATAATTAATTTGTGCATTGTTGTTTTTATTTACATTTACTACAACGACAATTCGACTTCCTTTCTGAATTTTTTTACTAACCAATTTTGAGTTTTCAAAATTAACACTATTAATTTGATTTTGTTTTAACAACATTCTCTTTTCTCTATTTTTCGTATAACTTGCTCTACCGATATAGTAACTCAAATGAAAATATTTTCCTTCAGGAGTTAATTGATACAAAATAACTGAAAGATCAACATCTTTTTTGTTAATGCTAAATTCTAAATCACCTAAAAAAGAACCGTTTATTATAACATCTTCTTCTAATACATCAGATTTAAAAATTAAACCATCTTTTAAGTTGATTTTTTCACGTTCTAAAGGCCAAGGATAATACTCTGTATTATTCATACTCTTTCTATCTTTGAAGTCAACATTCAAGTCTACTTTAGATGAATTAGCTTTTAATTTTAAATCATAAAAACCTTCTGTTTTTGTAGCACTTAAATGAAATTTTAACGTGTCGTTTGTCATAGCGCTTAAACTAGGTTTATGCATCCACGTATCTGTATCCATTACCTGGAAATTTACCTTATCTTTTAAAACATTTGGTTTCTTTTTACCTTTTAAGATGTAATCAAACCATTGAAATAGAATGTCTTCTTCAATATTTATCAACGCTGTTTTATCTAATTTATAATTTCGCAAACTTTCTACTGGTTTCGTTTGTGCAGTCCAATGATCATAAGGTCCAATCAATAAATAATGATTTGGATTTTTTGCATATTTATAATGCTCATTGAAATAATACATTGCCCCTCTTTGCGAGTCATCAAAATAACCAGTAATTGTTAATATGGGAATGTCAATTTTTGCAAATTCGTGTTTATATGGAATCATTTTTTTCCAATAATCATCATAACTAGGATGTGCCATATAAGTATTCCATAATTTATTTACTTGACCATCTAAGCTATCTAGCTTATTAAATGCTACTCCAGTTTTGTACCACGTGTTTTTTAAGGTATTCCAACGATTAAAATCATTTGAAGCTTCAAAATCTAAAAACTTGTTATTAGTGACATAAAAGTTCCAAGAATAAGAAAAATTGTGCAACACATTGTTTTCCATTGGGTACTCAATTCCTGGAGCAATAGAAACCATAGGAACGATTGTTTTTAATGCAGGATGCACTTTGTGTTTCATAGATGCCCATTGAGTGAAACCGTTATAACTACCTCCATACATTCCTATTTTTTGATTAGACCAAGATTGTTTACTAATCCAATCAATCACTTCATAAACATCGGTATATTCATATTCAAAAGGTTTTATTGGTCCTTTACTTAGTCTTTTACCTCTTGTATTGGTAATAACGGCATTATAACCTTTAGATGCTGCGAACATGGCACCTGCTTCATTAGAACCTGCGTATACAGAAGAAATTAATATTGTCCCTTTTTTAGTTGTTGAATTTCCTCTACGTTGAATCAAAACAACTGAAACTTCTGCTCCATCTTTCATTGGAATTACAATACTATCATTTACAATATATCTACGTTTATGGTCTTGTTTAATTTCTTCAAAATATATTTCTTTAGTTGAAGAAAACACAGTACTTAAAAAATATTTTTTCACTAAGTCCTTAGCTGTTGACTGTGATATGGTTACATGTTCAATAGTATTGTATTTATTATTAAAATTGCTAACATAATAATCTGTTGGATCTCTAATTATTAGTGCTTTATCTAGATTGATTACTTGTGTATCATCAGAATTCTTTAAATACTTTCTATAAGAATTTTTAAAACCCTCTTTAAAGTTCTCTGATAGCTTAGCCTCTACATAATGCATGTAAATATCTAAATACTGTCTTTGATCAATTGGTGTTTGCTTAATTCTTTTTTTAAAAGTTACTAAAGCTTTTTTATAATCCCCTCTAATTAACTGAAACCTAAACAAGTCTAATTCTGAAAGATTTTTAGTACTACATAATTTTGCAATTTGTTGCATTTGATTTGCAATAGCAGCTGTATTTGTTAAGGCTAATTTCTTAAATGAAATTTCTTGTGCAAAAGAAGTAATACTATTTGCGAGTAGAAATAATAGTAAAAATGATTTTTTCATTGTTTCTTGTTTAATAATTAACAGTAAACTTTATTATTTTTTATTGGGATTTGAATACTTAATTAACTCTTCACTGTACGAAAATCCTTCTTGAATTTGAGTCATCTTAATAAAATTTTTGATTTCTGGAGCATATACCCAAACATCATCCGTTTTTGCATTCAACCCTTTTGAATTTGTGATTGCGCCTTTGTATTCAATTGTATAAGCCATAAATGTACCTGCCTCTACCGTTACTTCTTTAAAAGATAAAACCTCAACATCTTGACTCCAAATTCCTTTTACTCCAACCGCACTTGTGAAATCTCTCTCGTATTTCCACTTTTTACCCACTTCTAAAGGCCATTTATATCGCGGTGTTTTACTTTTAATTGGTTTCAAAATATCAGATATAAGAATTGTATCATTCTCAACTGTCATCCCTAACTCTCCATTTAGGTTTACTATTTCTTTGACATCTACTCCTTCCGATCGTACTTCACCTTCTCCTGATACCCCTTTATACTTCCAAGTCCATTTTTCTCCAATTGTAAAATCCTTTAGTTTAGGCCTATTCGTTACCTTTTCATGTTGTTTAAAACAAGAACTCATCATTACAAGAGCAACGATATATAGCAATTTAGAATACTGATATTTACTTTTTAAATAATTCATTTTAAAACTTTTTAATTTAATTATACAGTAAAGAAATGACAAGAAAGCAACTACTAAAAGAGAAAGTACAGGAACGTAAATAAATGCAAATAAGCGTAAAATAACTAATGTAATATCTTTCTTATAAACTATTCCAATCTTTAAATTTTACTGATTGACGGCTAGATACTTCTACTTTTTCTCCAGTAGTTAATATAATTTGTAACTTATTATTGAAGTATGGATGAATCTCTTTGATATAATGTATGTTAATCATTTGACTTCGATTAACACGAAAAAAGACTTTAGGGTCTAATTTCTCTGCTAGTAGATTTAAGGAACGTTTAATCATTGCTTTATCTGAGCCAAAATAAAGGCGGGCATAATTTTCTAGGGACTCAATAAAATAAATTTCTGTTAGCGGAATAAAATGACAATTCTCGCCATCTTTTATAAATATCTTTTGATGCATTGGTAAAGTTGTCGGCTCTAGTGTTACCCTTTTAGATAATTCTATTTTCACCTTTTCAATAGTTTTAGAAAAACGTTCATCTCTTAAAGGTTTTACTAAATAATCCAACGCATTCATCTCAAAAGCTTTTACAGCATACTCATCGTAAGCAGTTGTAAAAACAACATCTGGCACATTTGTCAACTCTTCCAATAAATCAAATCCAGATTTTCCTGGCATATGAATATCCAAAAATAAAATATCTGGTTTTAATTCTTCAATTAAAGATATTGCCTCATCTACATGACTTGCTTCACCAATAATTTCAAACTCTTGATGTTTTTCTAATGCGCGCTTTACTTCTTCTCTAGCTAAACGTTCATCATCAATGATTATGGTTTTATATCTTTTCATGATCTATATTCATTGGAATTATTATTTCTGCAACTACACAGTCATTTTCTTCCGCTGTTAAACTAAAACTAGCCTTACCTTTATATTGAATTTCTAGGCGTTTTTTCAAGTTTTTCAACCCTAAACCAACACTTTTATGTTGGTTAATTACTCCAGGATTCTCAACTGTAATATAAATATCACCATCCTTTTTATTAATTTTCAAGAAAACAACGCCACCACCAACTTTTAAGTCGACACCATGTTTAATTGCATTTTCTATTAATAACTGAATACTTAAGTTAGGAATCTTATAATTAAGTAATGCTTCATCAATATTGGTTTTTAGCAGAAGACGTTCTTCAAAACGCATTTTTTCTAATTCAATATAATCATATACTAACGAAAGCTCATTTTTAATAGGTATTAAATCTTTGTCTTTTTCATATAAAGATGATCGCAACAAATCTGATAATAAATCAATAGCTCTTCTTGCAATGTTTGGGTTTTCGATTACTAATGATTTAATAGAATTTAAGGAGTTGAATAAGAAATGTGGATTTAATTGAGCCGATAAATTATCTAATTGAGCTTGTTTAGCTATTAAAGATAATTGAGCATTTTCTTTAGCCGTAAGAACTTCTTTTTGATAGTAATGATACAAGTGATACGCTACTATCCATAAAGACATTAACCTTAGACCCGTAATAAATATTGGATCCCAGAAAGTATAGACTTCATAAAATTCAGTAGTCTCATCTACAATGTTTATATAAAATAAATACCATTTATGGTTACATATTAACACATAAAACACAGCTAACAAAGGGACAATAGGAATTACCCTGAAAATTAGTTTCTTTATTGGTAAACTACTTAGCTTCTTTTTTAAAGCATAACTTCTATACATATGCGTTAAAGAAACACCAATAAATATATCTAAAACATAATTTAAAAAAGTATAAAATACTCCATAATTATCTCTTGTATAGACAGTATAAGCCCAATAGGTAGCTGCTATTCCCCAACCAATAATTTGACATTTCCAATAAAGAGATATCCTAGTATTACTATTATTTTTTCTTTTGTCACCCATTCTTAGGCAAAGCAACAAAATACTTTTAAATAGTGAAAGGAAAAGTACAGGAACGTAAGAAATGAGGTTTAAGTGTTATTTATAAAAGCAATATTCCATAGCACACACACTGCATCTTCCCTTCTTATATAATCTAAGATAAGAGTGCTCTGCTTAAATTGTAAAAGAAACTATGGTGAAAAGTTTCACTTCTAACCATAGTTTTTTGAGATCATTTGCATATAACAAGTTTAATCTGTTTTTGGATCAACAACAGACTCAAAAAGTTCAGCAATTAAATATTGCAAATCATCTGGTGTAACATCTCTAAAATAGTCGAGTAAATCTTTGCTGGTAGCATATCTACTGGTTTTACTTTTAAGCTTACCATTTGTAGTATTCCAATCATCTATAAAACGTTTCAAAGCCAAGTTTACTTGCTCCTCTCCTATTGCTTTTTGTAAGGCAAACATATGTATTGCTCCTTTTGCATAATAAATATAGTCTTGATTTTCTACCAATGCTAGCGTTGGTTCTACTCCAGATTCTCTGCGTTTCCCTTCTTTGTATTTCTCTAATTGCACCTCTAAAAATTGTTGAACCTTTTCTTCAGGATACTGCTGTTTTAAAACCATCATAGCAGCATACTGAGAAAGCGTTTCTAAAATAAAAAGCTGCCCTTTTACATTAGCAGCTTCTACTTGCATACCAAACCATTGGTGTGCAATTTCATGAGCTGTTACATAAAATGCCATATCTACATCTGATTCATCATCAATATCTAACACAAAACCGATAGATTCTGAAAACGGAATGGTTCCAGGAAAGGATTGTGCAAATTGTGCATAACGTGGAAACTCCATAATACGCAATTGCTGGTATTGGTAAGGGCTGAAATTTTTACTGTAATAGTTTAACGATGCTTTCATTGAAGTCATCATTCTATCAATATTATAATTGTGCGTTTTATGATAGTAAATTTCAAGGTCTACAGGTTTGGCTATAGAATCTTGACCTGTAATCCACTTGTCTTTTTTTATTTTATATTCAGCGGAAACTAGGGAGTAAAAATTAATCATTGGTTTTTCCATTTTATAATGAAAATAGTTACGGTTATTTTCTGTCCATTTACGAAGTAAATCCCCAGGAACTAAGGCTGTTTGACCTTCTGATGTACCAATAGTCATTTCGAAAGTTATACCATCAGAGTCCCCTCCTGATCTTGCATTTTGCAGCTCATTTACATCTTCTCTTAATGCTTTACTGACTCTTTTGGGTAATTTAAATTCTATACGCTTCTTTATATCTTGAAGCTCATACTTTTTAGTATATCCTAAAGTTGGGAAGTTTTCGTTATTGAAAAAAGTCCCGTTTTCAACAATAGCCATGTTAGACCCTGAAGCCGAGAACCCTCTAGTAGTATACGTTTGTTTAAAACTCATTTTAATTGAATCCCCTGGTTGTAAAGGGTTGTGTAGTTCATAAATAGTATAATAGTATTTACTGTATTGCGTATTAGCTATGGCTCCACCTTCAAAAGTAATGTAATCTATTACTATATCTTCTTCTATTAACTTTTGTATGTGAACCTCACTCATTGCAATGTCATTTGTGTTTTTGAGGATATAATATCCTTCAGCTGTATAATTTCTTTTGGAAGGATATAACTCAACGTTTAAATTGACGTTTACAATTTTTGGTTGTGGTACATATTCAAACTCTTTTAATGTTTTTTCATAACCAACTCTAAATTCTGTAACTTCAGAACTAGTCCAGTAGCTGTTTAACACATTTGTGTTGTAAAAAATGATACTACCAAGTAAAATAAATAGCATTGTAATAACACTTCCAAAGATAAAGAGTGGCTTACTTATTCTTTGTTTACTGATTTTTAGACGTTTTAAGAAATTAGTTTCTGTACCTCTTACTATAAAAAGTGATCCTATTATAAGTAATAGTATTCCGAAGAATAACCAATAGGATTTAATCAATAAATAGGGCTGTAAAGAATGACCATAGCCATTCATGTCAGAATAGGTTCCTAGAGAACGTCCACCAAAAAAATACAAATCGTGATCAAAGCCAAATACACCCAAGGTAATGGTTGAAATAAATAACATAATGACCACCATAACACCCACAAACTTTTGGTTTACCAAGGCTTGAACAAAGAAAGCGATAAATGTGAATAAAGCCAAAGAGGGTAATATCTCAAGGAAAAACCCAGAGAAGTATACCGGAAATTCGTAGTTATAATACCCATTTAGGGTCTGAAAAATAATGCCAGAACTAATCAAAGCGAGCATTAACACCACATAAATAAGGTTAATCGCAATGTATTTGCCTGCGAGGTTTATAAAACTAGACATTGCTGTGGCATCGTAAATCAAGTTTAATTTGGCGCCTCGTTCTTTCCAAAGCAATTCTCCAGAATAAAACACCAAGATGATGATGAAAAAATATATTGATGTTTCTTTTAATTCTTCTACAATAAAATAGGTTGCAGGATAACTATCAACTCCATAGACTGTTCCAAGACTTACAGAATTTATGAGAATGATAACCATTCCACAAATAACGATGGCCCAAAATGAGGACTGTTTGCAAATACTTATAAAGTAAAACCAAGAAAACTGTAGTAATTGTGTCCATTTAGATAGTGAACCATATTGCTTTTTAGCATTTGGAATCACTAGATCATTAACTTTATTAGTCTTTTCAATAACAAATTTTTGAGCTTGTTTTCTCTTTAGTTTTTTATCGTTTACAATATTAAAATTGAATTTTTTATAGCCATATCCTAAAACGATGACTGCAAGTACTAACCAAAACAATTTGTTATAGAGTAACACATTCTGAAAAGGAATCAACAATGCATTTTTTTCAATCACTGACCAAGACTCGGCTGCTAAGGATATTGTTGTTAATGAAAACGGATCTAAAATTGCTTGTAAGAATTCATTAGAGATGGATTTTGTTAACATAAAAATCACAAAGAAAATGATGCCTTGTGTATATACAACCGTCAGTTTTTTACTTAATGCGCCACTCACAAAAAATAAACTAGCTCCAAAAAACAAAATTGGGAACGTTATTGTCATGAAGGTATATAAATAAGTAAACAGATTGAATTCTAAATAATTCTTTGGTTCATGCCAAGGCATGAACTCACCTAACATCATTCCGAAGAAAACACCACTAAACACAAAAAGCAAAACAGCAAATGACCCTAAAAACCGCCCTAATAAGTAATCTTTCTTTTTAATTGGATTTACATACATGAGTGATTCAATTTGATACTCAAAATCTCTTAACACTGAAACACCCATAATCATTGAGGATAGAATCATAAAGATTCCTGTGATGGCTCCCATTGCTTTTGCAATGATAAACGGCGAATTCATTTTGACCCCTCCTAGTTCTACTCCTTGAAAAAGAAAATCGACGCCAACAATTGAAAATAAAAAAAGAAATAAAAAAAACACATAGGTGTCTGCTCGATTAATTCTATACTTTATTTCAAACTTGAATATATTATACCACATCATTATACAATTGATTTAAGGTTCATAGCGTTGCCAAAAATTTGCGAGAAATACACATCTTCTAAACCTGCATGAATTAGGGAAAAACCATTTCCAGGGTTTGTATCACTTAGGATATGAATGATTGGTTTCCCTAGAAACAAACGTTCACTAATCACTTGGTAATTGTTTTTATAACTTTCTAATTCAGATTTTGTGATGGTTTTCTGATACACTTTTCCTTCAAGGTTTTCTATTATTTTTAAAGGATTTCCTTTCAGTAACACTTGACCTTGATTTATGATGGCCATATTGGTACATAGCTCTTTTACATCTTCAACAATATGTGTAGATAGAATAACAATGGTCTTTTCACCAAGTTCACTCAAGAGGTTATAGAATCGATTTCTTTCTACAGGATCTAAGCCAGCAGTTGGTTCATCTACAATCAATAATTTCGGATTATTTAGTAATGCTTGAGCAATACCAAAACGTTGTTTCATTCCTCCGGAAAAACCTTTCAAATGTTGCTTTCTAACATCGTACAAATTTGTTTTATGCAAGAGTGCTTTTACAAGTTCTTTACGTTCTATTTTGTTTGCAATTCCTTTTAAAACAGCAAAATGATTTAACAGTACTTCGGCAGATATTTTAGGATACAAACCAAATTGCTGTGGTAAATACCCTAATACCTGCCGAACCTCATTTTTTTGTTTTAAAACATCTAACTCACCTAATGTAATAGAGCCACTGTCGGCTTCTTGCAACGTAGCAATTGTGCGCATTAAAGTAGATTTTCCAGCACCATTTGGACCAAGTAAACCAAACATACCTGTTGGTATCTCTAGAGAAATGTTCTGTAATGCTTTTACACCGTTTGAATAGGTTTTAGATAAATTATCAATAATGAGTTCCATACTGTTGTTTTTTGATTGAAGGGTTTAATTATTTTATTTTTAATGGCAGTTTTTTACCTGTAAGCGTTCCTCTGGTAAATTCATTGTTATTCCACAAAAGAATTTCTCCCATCTCACCACTTTTCATATTTGCATCGATGACAATTACTTTTCCGTTATAACGAGTTTCAATCTGTCGATGTGTCGTATGTCCAACTATAATATTCGTAATCTGGAAATGCTTTAGTAACTGATCAATTTGCTGTGTTGTTGCACGTTTTCCTTGAAAGTATCCTCTATAATAAATTGGCCCGTTCCCTCTATGAAGATAATTCCCCAATTCACTGCGACCTTCCGATAATTCATTCGCAACAAGTTCCTGTTTGAACTCACTATTAATCTTAGATAATGAAAGGCCTTTAGAGACTATATCTGGATGAAATCCACCATGTGTAAATAATATGTCGTTTATTTTAACCAATACAGAACGTGTACGTAACCAATTCCCTAAAACGCTTTCTTTATTGAAAAGGGAGTTAAACGGTTTGCCTAATATTTTAGCGGTTTCAGTGTATTTAGGATGTACTGAACGTAAATTTCCGTTAAGCACCATGACATCATGGTTCCCTAACAATAAATGAACTTTTCCTCCAGCTAGTTCTGCCTGTTTTTCAAGATTATATAAAAACCATAGAACTTCTGTTACATGAGCACCACGATCAAAAACGTCGCCAGTGATCACAAAATGACCATTGCCAAAATTCCAATTCTCATTCGCATCTATAATTTCATTGTTCTTTAATAATTTAAGGACTGTTGTATATTGACCATGAATGTCACTAATGGCTGCTACATTAAAGTTCCCTTTGTATTCGAGCTTCTTTACTTCCGTAGAAGTATTTGCCCATAATGTTGCCTTCATTCCATTGTAATCAATGACTTGAGGAGTTTTAGCGTTAACTTTTTGACTGTATTTCTTTCCTTTACTGATCCAAACAGCCCTACGTTTCTTTTCAATTTCTACTACATAAGGACCATCGCTAATACCTTCATAAGGAATGTTTAATACTTCTAATATTTCTTGAATGTTTTCTTCTTTTCCTAAATCAATAGCCGTATAATTATCATGAATTTTTAAACTAGGATCAGCTCCATTATTTACTAATAATTGAAGCGCTTTTTTATCTCTTCCTTTAATAGCAAATGTTAATGCTGTTTGTTGATCACTACTTACAGAATTAACATCAGCCTTGTGATTGATTAACTCTTTCACAATTTCATGATTTTGATAGGCAACTGCATACATTAGAGGTGTGATACCACTAAATTCTAAGTTTACATTTGCACCATGATTAAGTAAGTACTTGGCTACTTGGTAACTTCGATCATTTTTAATCGCATAGAATAGCAACGGAACTCCTTTATCATATTTCTTATTAATATCATTTCCTTTATCTAAGAAAGCTTTGATAGCAGGAATATCTCCTAAAGAAATACTCTCATGAATATCTTTTCTTGACTCCGCTTTTTTAAGAGCTTTCTGAGTTTTTTGAAAAGCAGAAACTCTCATCATATCAAGAATGAGTTTCTTCCCTCCTGCTGCCCAAGTACCATTAATGCCTGATGCTGAAATCTTACCAGAATAACTGCCTTCAGAATTGATTGTAAAACTAAGTGTCGAATCAATAATTTTAAGGTCTGACATTGGCAATGTAGCAACTCCTTTAGAAGCTGGCCCCATAAAACCAATTAGCTTCCCATCATTGGATTGCTCGAATCTCCAAAGGATACCAATTGACCTACTTTCATTAACTACAATTTTGCCTTCCCACTTTCCAGAGATATCAGAAATGTTATGATTGTTTAAGGTTTTGTTTTGTGCAGAAGATGAAATGTTTATGATAAAGAGTGTTATAAACGAGCAAACAAACTTTAATACTTCTGGCATTCGATTCGCTTTTAAAAGAGTCATTGTTATTTTGATTGATTTTGGAGCAAACTTATACGTGTTTTTAGCCTTTAAAAAACGATAGTGATACAAATAGGTCTATTGGGGATAAACATCTTTTCTTGAGTTATATACGCATCTTAAAACGCCTTTAGGGTAGTTTGTCCCCTATTGCATATTCTTTGTCAACTAATTTGTTCAAGGTGTTTTATTTAATTAATATTGACTTATGAATTATAAAATACCAGATAAAAAAAAGAAGATTATAAAGCGCATTTATAGATTGTCGCTTATTCTTATTGGTATCATCATTATCACTTTTAATGATACTTTTGGTAAAATAGAAGGCTTTGTAGAGTTTATTGCATTTTATTTCATAGTGATATTTATCACTATTCCATATTGGTTGTTTAAACAAATCAAATCTATTATTCAATTAAAGAATGAAAAAGCAAAAACAGAATTGATGCACCTAAAAAGTCAGGTGAATCCACATTTCTTTTTTAACATGCTTAATAACCTCTATGGCTTAGTAGATAAAGATTCAAAAAAAGCACAAGAACTTATCTTAAAGCTTTCTGATATGATGCGCTATAGTGTTTATGATGGTGAAAAAGACATCGTTCTTCTTTCAGAAGAGATAACGTATCTACAAAATTATATAGAACTTCATAAGATGCGTTATCATAAAGTTATTGATATCCAATTCAATATCGAAATAAAGGATCATGATTGTGAAATAATGCCGCTTCTTTTTATTATTCTTTTAGAAAATGCATTTAAACATGGTGTCGAAAATTTAAGAGAGAACGCTTATGTACATATTAATTTAGTAGCACATGATAATGAAGTGAAATTTGAAATTGAAAATAATTTTGATGCGATACCTGATAATCAAGCATCTGGAATAGGGTTGAAAAACCTAAAACGAAGATTAGAGTTGGTGTATCCAAAAAATCATACTTTAACAATCGCTAAAACGGATAATACGTATAATGCTAAATTGAATATTACTGGACTATGATTAAATATCTCATTATAGATGACGAACATATTGCGCATGATATCATAAAAAAGTATTGTAATATGTTGCCGAATTTAGAATTCAAAGCAGATTGTTATGATGCTATTGAAGCTATTGACTATTTAAGTACCCATGAAGTAGATCTCATTTTTTTAGATTTAAACATGCCAAAATTAAAAGGTTTTGAATTTTTAAAAACCTTATCATCTCCTCCTAAAGTTATTGTAACCACTGCTTATAGTGAATTTGCAATAGAAGGCTACCAATTGAATGTTGTTGATTATTTATTAAAGCCATTTAGTTTTGAACGCTTTTTAAGTGCTGTGAATAAAGTAACTGCCTTTACTCCACAATCAAAACAAGTGCGTGTCGAAAATGAACAAGCATCTACCAATCAGATATTTTTAAAACAGAATAATAGCTATATACAAGTTGATGTAAATACCATTTTATATATTGAAGCTTCTGGAAACTACACTAAAGTTATTACTACACTAGATACAATTACTATAAGAGAAAAAATATCGAATACTTTAGAAATGCTCCCAAAAGAGGAATTTCTTCAAGTTCACAAATCTTTTGCAATTGCAAAAAAACACATTAAAAGTATTGAAGGGAATAGAATTCATATAGGAGATCATATAGTGCCTATTGGTAAATTATATAAAATAAACATCAACAAGCTCTTATAATAAGTAAAAAGTATTCGATATTTTTTCTGTTTCACATACATTATGCTTCCCTCCTAAGTCGTTGTTGTATAAAAAGTATTCCATTAACATCTCAGAAGAAATTGCTGTAACAACTTTTGCTTTTCACCAAAGCAAAATAGCCTAACCTGTTACATTACAATATACTTTTAAGATTGGATTATCCTTGGGTCATTAAAATATCAAGTATGTGACCCTCTTGGATTAGGAATTTTAGATGTATAAAATGGAGATTCACAAATATCTCTAAAAATTTACCTATTAAAAAACGTAGATTTATTTCTTATAAGATTTCAAATGTCTTTTTAACCAGCCTTTAGTGGTTATATTTTTTATCGTTTTTTTATAAATTTTTCTATTTATAAGTATTAAAAAAAATCGGTGGGGATAATTATATAGACGGAAGCTAAAGTAAGTGACTCTTTTCTCTAATTTATAAAGTTTTCTATTTGTTGTGAATTCATAACGCAACATTAAAAAGTTTAAAAAAAGTGATTTTCTATATAATGTCACCTCTGCTTTAAAAAGTTTGTGTAATAATTTAAGATATAGGTTCTTTAAATAATAATCGTGTTTATAGTTTTTTAAAGTACTCTGTACTTCTGGTTTAAAAGACAATAAAAAACTATCGTATACGTGCCTGAGTAAAATGATTCCAGTTTTGTAACTACTATCGTTTATTTGTGCATTAAGCATATTATGTAAAGCCTGATGGGCATATGAAGGAATGTAATAATTACCTATTTTTTGTTTATTCGAAAATAATAGATCAGGACTAAGTTTAGAAGCGTGTTCATTATCTAAAACATTCCAATGTATTTCTATAGCTCCAATAAAATCCTTATGAATCAACCTTGCATAATGTCTTGATTTAAATTGCACCCCTTCTTCATACAATCTGGTATAGCCTTCCTCTTTTAATAATTCAACTACTTTTTCTACCTGATCTTGAGTCACTAAAAAATCAATATCGCTAACCATACGTTCCCCTATATCTAGATATAACCCTTCTAAAATATGAGCCATTCCTTTTAAAAACATAAATTCAATTTTATGTTTTTCTAGTATGTTTACTAAATGATCTGCTTGTTCAATAAGTGCTTTATTCCGTTGCTTGTTGCTATTTGATATTTCTTCAAAATAAAGCTCTAAGCCTTCTGGTAATAACTTTAACAATTGTGCCTGTTTAAGATTGTAGTATAAAGAAGGCACAACTACTTGATTAGAACTAAACTTTACAACAAGATCCCAATCTACATATCCCGATGTTATTAGCTTTGAAATTTCATTTCTCCTTTCTGGATGTTTAACCAATGACAAACAGCTACTTACAAAATATAACGCCTGCCTATAAGTCATCTTTGTAAAGTTCTTTTACACATTTGTACATCGATTTGTTATCAGAATAAATTAAAGAATAACATGAAAGAGTTTCAAACCAATCCATAAAATGCTGTGTGTTTTTTGATAATGGTGATAACCAAGAATCTGGAATCAGTCGCTCAAAAGCATCTTCGCTAGTGAGTTTACTTAATTTTAAACTAGCCCCTTTTTGGTATTTAACAAAAACCAATTTTTTACACGGTAAATGAGTTTCAAATGTAGCTTCTAGCTTAGGCGCGACCAAGTATTTCACAGATTTATTAATATACTTTAAGTCAATTTGAGGTGAATTTTTTAATTGGGGAAATAAAGGAATCAGTGTTTCTAAAGCTTTTTCTTTTATTGATATTGCAGCAGGAAAATAATATACTTGTTGCATCTTGGCTTCAACCGGCACAAAATCATCTGCGAAAAGTGTATATCCTTGCGATACTAACAAAGCTGCTAGAGTGCTTTTTCCGTTACCAGAATCACCTAAAAATAGAATGTTTTCATGTCCATTGCTTATAGCGGATGCATGAAAAACTCCCAACCAATCTGATTCTGGCTTGTTGTACAGTTTTTCAACTAATTTCATAGAAAATTTCCCTTGAAAATAGTGAGTATTATCTTTTGACCAAGATCCTCCATAATTACCATTAACATTCAAAACAATTTTATCTTCTTTTAAAAATACTTCAAAATGATGTTGGTGGTTGGTATTTACTTTACCTTCTAAATGCGAAAATTTAGGATGAATTAAAAAAGCTAGGTTTTCTGTTTGATAAGATACTTTAAAGCAGGTGCCATTGATGTTGTAATATTTTATAATTTTGAGGTCATCATCATCTAATGCCTTTAAAATTATACTCTCTTCAATAGTATTATTGCTTTTTGTGAGGTGTAATTGTTTTATCAAACCTAGAACTGGCTTTAAGAGCATTTCTTCATCTTGCTTTGATAAATTAAAGCGCTCTTTTACCCAATTATTCAGATGTAATTGGTTTGGATCTTTAAAATAGTGTTTTATTATTTCCGCTGTTTCATGAGCAACCAATACGTAAGTATTGCTGTTTTTAAACCAGACAATACTTTTTTCTTTTAATGGTTTCACCAATAAATAAAGGTCTTTATTCATGATTTTAAACTGTCACGTAAATCTTTATTCTTTTAAAAAAAAATTACATCAATTAATTGATGTAATTTTTTCATGAGTCATTGATTTATAAAAAATTATCCTATCCCGGACCAAATCCAGGTCCTCCAGGACCTCCAGACTGTGCCTGTGCCTCTCTAGGATTTAATATTATAAAAGTAGATAGAGCTGTTAAAGCCATATATCTAGCCGTTTTTTTAATAGCTTCTTTTCTTGTGATAAGTTCTTCTGAAGTACCAATCTCATTGGTTGCTTCATTTTCTTGTTTCTTATTTATCATTTTTTAAAATTAATACCACATTATTTTTTTACTAAAAGATTTGTTGTCAATATTGAATTTCACAATATAAATACCTGTAGCTATTTTTGGCATATTGATGTCTTGTTCAGTTCCTATTTGTAATGTTGTTGTATATATCTTGCGACCAAAAGTATCAAATATATTCATTGCCCCTTTCTCTGTTACTGCTCCATAAAGTCTTATATTTTGTTGCTCAGCTGAAGTAGCTAATTTGTATTTTGAAGCTAAAAAATCATCCTCATCAATACTCAATGAGTTACTAACGGTATGAAGAAAAAAGCGACCTGTACCTGATAAATTGCTACTTAAAGTAACTGTGTAAAATTTATCTGTTTGGTTTACCTCTGCAAAAGTGTTTAACAATTTATCTTCTAAAATTACTTTTTTACCTACTGGTAAATCTGTAGCAGTAGCTTTAAAAGTTAATTGTGTCCCAGAGTTTGCATTAACTCCTATAGGGATAACAGTAGTTTCATAGTCTGTATCTGGCACTACTTGCAAAGCAAATTTAACACCATTGTCTTGCACTAATTGTGTATAAAGATTAAAATTACTAGTCCCTAACCCACCAAACTGACCAGCATCATATCCAGGATCTAAGCCTAAAGTTGTACCACTCATATATTTAATTTCTGTACTCTTTACAGTACCAGTATTATTATCTACTGTAAGATTTATTGTGGGGATATTCGTTGTAGCTGTTTTTTGAAAATTATTTGTAGTTTGATGAATACGCATACTGGTATTCAATACAACATCAGCACTACCAGGGAAGCTAGCAACAGGTATTCTTTTGACAAAAAAAGCTTGACCAGGAGCTAAATACCGTGCTCCTGATGCTTGATTAACTATATCATAAGAACCACCAATTGGATTCCAAATATACATCGACACAAATGAAGGATCTAAAAGACCAGTATTTACAGTTAAAAAATTATTAGCGTCGGCATTTATATTCCCAGAAACAGAAGAAGGGAAAGGATTCCCAATTAAGTTCCAACCAGTTACATTCTCAGTTAGAGTAAATGTTGCTCCCGTAGTATTTATATTACCTGTAAAATCAACTGTACCATCACCAGTCATTAAAATTTCATAACCTACCCCTGCTGGAAACGCAGTTGCTGGAGCTGGATTAGAAAGATCGGATGTGTAATTTCTCCAGGTACTAAACCCATCTGCTGCAAAATTATTGTCATAAGTACCTAAACTATATTTTACACCATCTTGTGCCATACTTGCTCCATAAGTCGAAATAAAATCAGAGATTGTTCCTCCACTAGTTAAAGGAGTACTTAATAAATGCCAATTGGAACCTCCCCCGGTAAGATAACGTTGGTAGGTTGCGGCATTCCCAGAATAACTGCCAACAATAATAGATCCGTTATCGGAAGCATCAGAGGCAATTGTAAGTGTAGATACGCCTAAATTTTCAATGAGGCCTGCTACTGTTAATGATCCTGTACTGAAAACGGTCAAAATACCATTATTTTGTATACTATTAGCTTCAGCAGTTGAAGCTACTAAAACTAACCTGCCAGCTGGAATAATTACATCATCACCAATCCCTGGAATCCCTATTGGTAACCAATTAGTATCCAAATTCCAATTTCCAGCACCAGCATTAAATGTAGATTGCGCATATGCTTCTTGAAAAAAAGCAAACAAAAGAAAAATTAATAGAGTAATTTTATGTTTCATAAATTTAAAATTAGTTGTATGATAATATCAATCAATTTTTCAAAAATAGACTTTTAATTTTTATTGTAAAAATAAATATAAAGTTTAGATAGATTCTTTCTTTCATCACATATACAGATATTACGTTTTTATAATGAGTAGCCGCTTTTGAATATCAAATACTTCTTGGAAATAATTTACCAAGCGTTGAATACTCCTTTGCATAGTTCACAATAGTATTATTCTAATTCCCCTAACCTTTTTTGTTAACTTACTTTTTAGGCCTAAGTGTTTTAATAACCTTAGCATCTACCCAAAAGATATCTACATTTTCATAATTTTCCGAGCCAACATTTCTACTAAAGAATAAATATTTACCATCTGGAGTAATACTAGGTGAAGCTTCCCAAGCAGGAGTATTTATTTTATCTCCTAAATTTATTCCACTCCCCCAAGTACCATCCTTTTGTTTAAAACTGATATAAATATCAGAATCTCCATATCCATTTTCTTTTTTTGCATCCCACAATAAATACGATTCATCTGGAGCGATAAAAGGATGACTTAAAAAAGTACCCGTATTTATAGCTTTAGGTAAGGCTTTAGGTTCTTCATGTTTTCCATTAATTAATCGTGAATAACGAATCGGAAATGTTAAATCGCCCTTTTTATACGTATCAAAATAATAAGTTCCGTTAGCAGAAGAAGATAGCCTCATAATAAACATAGAATCATTACTTACAATTGGAGGGTCTAGGCTATGTCTTTTAGACCATCCTGTATCAGTACGTTTTAAGTATCGTGTACCTAAGTGCATGGTATTTCCATCTGGAGAAATTACTGGCCGTCCAATCCATGGAGAAGCAACAACTGATTTTTCCCATGTCTTATTGGTTTCATTGTATTTGTATTCGTAAAAAGTTGATTTTATATTTTTCTCTCCTCTTCTTACAAAATAGAATGACTTCATATCTGGTGTAAACGCACTACTATATTCATAAATATCTGTTGAAACAAGTCCAGGGGCAAATGGAATAGGTGTCATTCCCGGCGGCTTCTGCCCTAGATATGGTTTTTCTATTGTTGATGAATCAGTAGTTTTTGAACCTTGTTTTTTGTTTGAAGCCACACGAAACCCAAAATATTCATACAACTCTCCAGTAAACCTACTTCCGTAGCGAAAAGCAACACTACTAAATTTGTTACCAAGATTCCATCCACCACCACGTACAACTCTTGTATCGCCTTCAGTAGCACCTTTAGGGTTCTCTTTAGGGCTGTTGGCATAATAATCTCCTCCGTATTTATCCATACACCATTCAAAAGCATTACCACTCATATCGTAAAGCCCTAATTCATTGGCCTTTTTGACAGCTACAGAGTTTGTTTTATTTTTAGAATTACCATCATGCCAACTTACATCGGTTAAGTTATTTGAGCCACTGTATTTATACCCCTTAGATTTATTACCACCACGTGCTGCAAATTCCCATTCTGCTTCATAAGGAAGACGTACTTTTTGATCTAATTTACCAGAAAGCCAATTGGTATAATTTATAGCATCTTGCCAGCTTATATTTACTATGGGATGGTTGTTTTGCCAACCCCAACTGGGCTTTTTGGGCATTCTAACTCCTGTTTCATTACAATAATATCGGTATTGGGCTACGGTAACTTCAGTTTGACTGAGATTAAAACTGTTTAAGGTAACCTTGTGGGTAGGTCGTTGATCTTTATTCCCCTTGCCTTTTTCGTCACCCATTGTAAAAGTACCGCCTTGTACATGTACAAACTTTGGTAAGTCTTGCCCAAAGCTAGTCTTTGTTATTAAAAGTAACGCTAAAAGCAGTAATCCTATGTTGTTATTCATGTTTTCATTTTTTGAGTTAAACATTATAAAAAAAACAGCAAATGCCTAAATTAATTTGCTATTCTCATGCAAACGTATTTTAAAGGATTCCTAAAAAATTGTAAAATGGATGAACATTATTTTCTGTCGGTTATAGACGTTGTATTAACGGAAAATATACTACATCCGTTAAAAGTGTGATTTGGGCAGTAGATAAGTAAGGTTTGTCTTTTTTAAAGGGGCACTAGGTTTATATTTTATATATTTATCCGCAATGGATAAAAGAAATAACTTGATCGATTGGATCATTCAGAATAGATTCATTTCACACCTTATATTTTGGTTTTTAGTGTTTATAAGCTTGCCAATTTTAGCTGCATTAAATTCTGGAAGTATTGAAAAGACTGTCACTCATTCTTTAGCTCTTTTGCCTGCCCAAATATTAGCAAGTTATTTTTTAGTCTATTATCAGGTTCCGAAACTTTTATTTAAAAAAAAATATTTCAGATTTGGAATTTCATTTATTCTATCTGTTTATGTGTTTTTAGTGATTTCAAACCTTTCGAGTATGTACTTGACTGAACTTTTTACACCTAAATACTTCGAAGAGAAAACGTTGATAGAAATTTTATCAACCCCATTTCACTTAGCTGTAGTTTATTTTCCTTCTGTCTATGTCTTTGTTTTTTTAATGCTTATGATTAAGGCTTTTAAAGATCGTTTTGAGGAACGTCATCAACTGGAAGTATTGCAAAAGGAGAAAGCTACTACTGAACTTAAATTTTTAAAATCACAAACTAATCCACATTTCTTATTCAATACATTAAATAACTTGTATGCTTTAACATTAGACCGATCTGAAAAAGCACCGGATGTTGTTTTAAAACTGTCAGACATGTTAGATTATATGCTTTATCAGTGTAAAGATGCTGAAGTTCCACTAAAAAAAGAGATTGATTTTATACAAGATTATATAGATTTAGAATCGCTGCGGTATGGCAAGAAGTTGACCTTAAATTTCACACATCATCTTCATAGCCCTAATGTAATGATTGCTCCTTTGATTTTGATATCATTTATCGAAAATGCTTTTAAACACGGTGCTAGTAATAATCTCAAAGATTCAGTCATTGAAATTGATTTAACAACAAACCAAGAGCAGCTTTGTTTTAAAGTTTATAATACACGCCCTACTAAGATTGAAAGTACTAAGAAGAATGAATCACATTACGGAATTGGACTTTCCAATGCGAAAAGACAATTAGAATTGAACTATAAAAACAATCATGACCTGAAAAGCAGTAAAACAGACAATGATTTTCAAATAGTATTAAACATTAATTTAAAGTAATATGGGAATAAGATGTATGGTTGTAGATGATGAACCACTAGCAATTAGGGTACTTGAAAAACACATTATGGAAGTGCCAGATCTTGAACTTGTAGCAACATTTGACAATGCCATAAGTGCTGGCCATTTTTTGCAAGATATTAGTATTGATCTATTGTTCTTAGACATTCAAATGCCTGTAGTTACAGGGATCGATTTTATAAAAAATACACATATCCAACCAAAAGTCATATTAACCACTGCTTATAGAGAGCATGCTTTGGAAGGGTATGAGCTAGATATCATAGATTATTTATTAAAACCAATATCCTTTCTTCGGTTTTATAAAGCTATAAATAAATACCGTGCATTGAATGCAACCAACACCAATATTAAATCATCAGAAATAAATATAACATCAGATCACATCTTTGTTAATTCAAACAAAAAGATGATTAGAATAGCGTTTAACAATATGCTGTTTATAGACAGTATTAAAGACTATGTGAGAATACATACCACAAACGAGACCATCATTACAAAAGATAAAATAAGTTCTTTTGTTCAAAAACTTCCTGCTACTTTTTTGAGAGTGCATCGTTCTTACATTATTAATACAGGAAAAATAGCCGCTTTAACCGCAAAAGATGTTGTCTTAGTTAACGGTATGGAAATTCCGATTGGTGCTTCTTATAAAGAAATTGTTAAGTCAATTAATAATTGACCTTCAGCAATTCATAACCGTCTCCCCTAATTAGGCTTAAGTCCCATAATAATTTTAGCATCTACCCAAAATATATCCGCTTTATTGTTTCCGTAACCCCTATGAAAGAAGAAATATTTACCATCTGGAGTTATACTGCCATATGCATCTTCAAATTCTGAGTTTATTTTGTCTCCTAAATTAATTGAAGCCCCCCAAGAACCATCTTTCTGCCGAAAAGAAATATATAAATCCGCACCTCCATACCCACCTTTTTCTCTTTGATCATCCCAGATCACATAAGATTCATCTGGGGCAATAAATGGATGTGCGTTCCAATTTCCAATGTCTTTAATATTTAAAGTTTTAGGAGTTTCATGAACACCGTTTATGATTCGAGAATAGCGAAGAGGACCAGTCTCACTTGCCTCATCGAAATAGTAGGTGCCATTAGAGGATGCTGTAAGTCGCATAATACGGTAGTCACTAAAAGGTTCTCCAAGGCTTTTTGCCTCAGACCAACCAGAAGTAGTTCGCTCTTTATATTTTTTTCCCAAGTGCATGATTTTACCATCTTGTGAAATAAAGGGCTCTCCAGCTCTTTCCGCTACAAGTGATTCGGTCCATTTGTTGTCTTCATATTTAACCACAACTAAGGCATTGCTTTTATACTTCCCCCCTCTTCTACGAAAATAAAACTCCTTTAAGTCTGGAGTAAAGACACCAGCTGCCTGTCTAAATTCAGTCTTAATAATATCAGGGGCAAACAATTCAGGAAGTAAACCTGGTGGTTTTTGTCCGAGATAGGTTTCTTCTGTAATTGACGAATCACTATATTTTGTTTTCTGTTTTGTAGTATTACAGGCATATAAAAGCACTGAGAATACAAGTACTAAAATAAAATATCCTTTTTTCATTATTCAGATTTCTTAAAATAGGCTGCTTTTAACTTGCTGATAATTTCAGTGCTTGCCCAATAAAAGTTTGAGAGTCCACCTTCTTCGTTATATCTACCAAAGAATATATACTTGCCATCAGGAGTAATACTAGGGCATGTTTCTGCAAAATTAGAATTTACTTCATTTCCAAGGTTCATTGGTTTTGACCATGTTCCGTTTTTCTTCTTAAAATAGACGTAAATATCGCTTTGCCTTTGAGCATCTTCTTTGTTTCGAGCATTTACAACTAAATAATCTTGAGTTGGAGAGATAAAACCGTGAAAACCAACTTCAATTCCTAGTTCTTTAACTTCAGGGAATTTACCATTTTTATTAGGTGCATAGTACATTTTGAATTTTGAAACATTGGTATAATAAAGATCTCCATTTTTCGCTTGGTTTGTATAAAAAACGAAATCATCATTAACTGGCGAGTCTAACTCCTTTGCATCACCCCATGAATCCTCAAGGCGGTCTACAACCCAAGCTTTAACTGATTCTTTATGGTGAGGTAATGTAAACTCGTCATGGGCTGTAAAATAAATCTTATCACCCGTAGGGTTTATAAAAGGATGCATTTCTCCAACTTTTTTCCCTTTTGTGAAATTTGCTTTCTTAGGATTTGTCCATTTTTTTCCTTCTAGTTTTGAATAATAGATACTTGGATCTTCATCTTTTTTATTGGCAGAAAAGTACACTTCATCTAAATTAGGAGAAAACGAGATACCATGCTCATATCTTCCATTGATTGAAATAACTCCAGGAGCAAAAATTTCTGGAATTAAACCCGGTGGTTTTTGTCCGAAATATGGGTTTTCTATAGTTGATGAATCAGCATCTTTTACTTGCTTCTTTTTAGTAGTACAGGCACTTAAAAATAGTGCCAATGCGAGTGTCAAAATATAATATGTTTGTTTCATTGTTTAAACTTCTTAAAATAGGTTGTTTTTAAATTGCTAATAACTTCTGTGCTCACCCAATAAAGATTTAATTCGTTGCCTTCGGTACGTCGGCTAAAAATTAAATATTTGCCATCTGGAGTGACATTCGCACTTCTTTCATCAAACGTTGAGTTTACTGTAATGCCAAGGTTTATTGGTTTTGTCCATGCACCATCTTTCTTTTTAAAACAAACATAAAGATCCGCTTTTTGATTTTTGTCTTCTCTGTTTCGAGCATCTACTATTAAATAATCTTGAGACGGGGAAATAAATGGGTGCCCTCCAAACTCAATTTCAGCTTCCTGAAACTTAGGGTATTTACCATTTATATTAGGAGCATAGTAAGTTCTAAATTTTTTAGACATATTGGTATAATAAAGATCTCCGTTCTTCGCGAAAGTTGAAGTCATCACTTCATGCTCATTTAAAGGTGAATCAAGTTTTATTGCATCACTCCAACCATTGGTTAGGCGGTTTACATACCAAATATTAGTGTCCTTAAAGTCAGTGTTATACGTGGTGAAATATATTTTTTTACCATCAGAACTAACATGTGGTTTCATTTCTCCGGCTTTTTTACCTTTGGTAAAATTTGCTTTTTTAATCGGTGTCCATTTTTTATCTTCGAGTTTTGAAAAATATATGTCAGCGGGAATGCCAGATTTTTTCTGAATTGCAAAATACATTTCATTTAAATCAGGAGAAAACGAAACACCCATTTCGGATCTTCCACTAATTGAAATAATGCCAGGCGCAAAAATTTCAGGAATTAAGCCAGGTGGCTTCTGCCCAAAATAAGGGCTTTCTATAGTTGGTGAATCATTGCCTTTTGCTTTCTCATTTTTAGTCTTGCATCCATTTAAAAAAAGTGCCAATACAAGTGTTATAAGTATAAAGTTGTAATCTTTCATTGTTTAAATTTTCACTAAGATCTAAATGTGTAATGTACTATAAATTCTTTGCTTTTCATTTTACTCAAGATCAAACAGACCCGATTTGGAAAGTTGACGAGAAATGACATCAAGTTGACTCCTTTCACGATCAGTATTGGAAGTTCCGAAAAATGCGATAACCAAATCTTTCGAAGGTGAGATATAAAGGCCTTGACCTCCATGTGCTCCTTTATAAAAATCACCATCATCGTATACTGATCCCCACTGATAACTGCTATATTTCTTTTCTTTTGGATCCCGTGACTTATTAAGATTTTTATTTACATTCCGGATTTTAAATAGGTGCGCATCAGAAATTATTGGACTAGCACTCTTTCTACCACTAGGCGTAAAAGCAAAACCAAATCTAGCAAGATCTCGAAGTGTTGTTGACATGCCAGCGGCATATGAAAGAGAGGTTCCATTCGTATTGATTCCTAAAAGGGCACTATGTTCTGATCCTATCTTTCTCCATATTTCTTGTTCCAGAAAATCGCGAAAGGGAAGTCCACTAATTTTTTCAACTAGTAATGTTAATATGGCAGCATCGGCATTCGACCATTGGTACTCCGTTCCTGATGGCTTAGCAGACTTTGCTGTAGCTAAATCCTTAATTGGGTCAAAACTTACCTCATAGTTCTCCAATGGAACACGATCAATTCCGGAACTCATGGAAAGTATATCTATTACTGGAACACCTTCCCAACCTGAATTTTTAAGGGCTTCAAAATAGTAATCAATGGGTTTTTTAGTATCGATTAAACCTCTATCCTCTAAAATAGCAATTGAAGTACTCACAAACACTTGGGTTATTACCATATTAATATGCAAATCGGTTGGGAACATTCTCGGATAGCCTTCAAAGACAATTTTGCCTTTATGAATTATTATTAACCCATTAACTTCTACTTGCTGTACATAGTCGTTTAATGATAGCCCCCCTCCTTTTTTTAAATCTGTAGAGGTAATAAAATTTTTCACATCATCTCTTGGTGTTTCTTCAAGAATTTTTGGCGTATCTGATCTAAGTATACGTGAGTGGTTCTCTATTTCGGAGAAGTTTAGGTAAAAATACCGTTCCGTATCACCATATACGGTCCAATTGCCACCTTCGTAAATATGTTTATGGAATGCATAAATCTCTTCTTTTGTAAATCCAGAATAATTATACGTTTCATATTTTGGAAGTGTATTACTTAAGGTATCAGCGTCCTTTTCTGACTCTTTTTTGCATGCAAGAAAAAGAAGTATGGTTAAGAGAACTGAGATACTATTTTTCATATTTATAAATGTGTTAAATGAGTTATTATTGAGGCCTGAGTGTTTCAATAACCTGTGCATCAACCCAGTACATGCCCGCATTTCCTTCGCTTATATATCGATTAAAGAAAAGATATTTTCCGTCTGGCGTTATGTATGCTCCACCTTCCGAAGCGCTTGTGTTTATTGTATCTCCCAAATTAATAGCAGAACCCCATGAACCATCTTTCTGTCGAAAAGAAATGTATAAATCAGAATCTCCATATCCACCTTCTCTCTCACTATCCCATATTAAATAGGATTCATCTGGAGCTATGAATGGGTGGGCTGTCCATTTACCTGTGTTAATTTCCTTGCCGAGCAGTTTTGGTTCTTCACGCTTGCCATTTTTGATAGTTGATATCCGGATTACATCATTGTTTTTAGCATCGTCAAAAACATAGGTACCATTGGCGGATGCTGACAAGCGCATGATGCCCCAGTCTTCCCTGTCAAAAATGGGGCCAAGGCTTTTTACTTCCGACCATCCCGTTTCGGTACGTTCCATATAATGCTTACCCAAAAGCATAGTTTTACCGTCCGGAGTAATAATAGGTCTACCAATCCTAGGTCCTATCACAGATTCGCGCCACCGATTATTTTCTGATTTAAAGACAACTAATAACCACTTTCCGTCTTTGAAACTTCTCCTTGTAAAGTAGAATTCTTTCATATTTGGCGTAAAGAAACCGCTACCGTCACGATGCTCTGTCGAAAGACCCCTAGGTGCAAAAATTTCAGGAACGGAACCCGGTGGCTTTTGGCCGATATAGGGGCCTTCTAGGACTTCACTTTGATGGATTTTTAACCAAGCAGGACTTGTAGCATTCGCTATAATTTTTCTTACTGAGGAACCATCTTTGTTCATCATATAAATGCTTTTTTCTTCATTTCTAAGTGATGAAAAAATGATTTGAGAACCATCAGGAGACCATGAAGGATACCAATCATCAAAATCATTATTTGTCAATCGCTTTTGATTAGAGCCATCTATATTCATCACATAAATTTCATGATTTCCATCTCTGTCAGACATAAAAGCGATTTGCTTACCATTTGGTGAAACCTCTGGATGCCAATCTTCAGCATCATTATCTGTCAAGTGAACAATGTTCTTTCCATGAATATCTGCGATGCTTATCTCATTTTTTTTATCCTTGAATACAGAGTGAAAAAGGATTCTATTATCTGATGTAAAATAAGGACCACCACCGTTTAGCGATTTTATTTGGGCCTGTTCGCTACCATCTGAATTCATAATCCAAAGCTCTTTCTGCCAGTTTTTATCCGCGTCTTTATAGGCTCTTGAAAAAACAATTTTTTTTCCATCAGGAGACCATGTTGGTGAATTATCCCACATATTTTTTTTATGAGTTAATCTCTTTCTATTCGTACCATCACTATTCATAGTATGAATAGACCATGTTTTTTTCTCATCATATTTGTGATAAAAAGCAAACTGTTTTCCGTCAGGAGACCAAGCTAAGTAGCCACCTTTCTTATTTGTACTTTTAATGGTTGATTTGCCTTCAGCATTTTTTTGATAAATTTCTACATTACCTGATTCAATAGATGAATACCCAATTGTATAGGCTTTTGATTTCGATTTTTCACTCTTCTGACAATACCCATTGATAGATAGTAAAGTCAATATGAATAGAACTTTCACTTGTTTCAAATTATTAATTTTCATACTTCCTTCCTTTTATATATTATATGTCTTTTGATAGTTTTTTTATCATACAAAAATTGTATTTTTCTCTCATGAATTCAATGTAAATTTCGCCAACTGCTCTGTAGAGTAATGAACTGCTCTAAGAAGCTTTCTATAATGGTTAACTTGCATCAGTAAACCTCATCAAATGAATTTGAGATCGTTGCCCTATTTTCTTTTAGTATGTACCATGCTACTTGTGACATCTTGCACTCAAGAATCTGCTATTTTCAATACATCCCAAACAGTATTCAAAATTGGAGATCAACAAAAATGGGCTGCTCAAAACTGGAATGATCTGGGTTGGAGAACACGTATAGGATCAGTGCCTGATGGTAAAATTTACTGGTCTAGGACAAAAATTGATATTTTGGAGATCCAAGAACCACTACGTCCATATGGTCTTCAGTTATTTGTCTATGGAGAGTATGAAGTTTATTGGGATGGGGTATTGATTGGTAAAAATGGGAATCCCGGACAAGAAACAATCCTTGATCCTGAAGGTGAAATGTGGGCTACTTTTAGCATCCCAACTCATTTGACAGAAGCAGGAGAGCATTTATTGGCCCTGCGATCGAGCCTTTATTATTTTTCGAATCATACAAGAATAGAAGAATTGAGAATAGATTATTATGATGATATATTAACAGAACAGTTGATAGAATCTTCCTATATGCATCTTTTTGCAGGAGCTTTTCTCATTGCCTCACTCTATTTCCTTTTTCTATTTCTAAGTAATAAAAAGGAGTATGCCACCTTGATTTTTAGTGTTATTTGTTTTCTCTTTTTTGTTTTGATATTTGCGGAGTTCATGAAAGCCTATGTACCCATTCATTATACGATGCATGTTATACGCTTACAGATTATCGGCTTTCTGATGCTTGGTATTTCTTTTTTGATTCCATTTTATTTTTCAATGCAATTCCCCTTTCCCAAACGAAAATTGCTTTTGATTATTTATGCCGGAATTCTATTGTACATTTTCCTGTCAAAATATGATTACTTCGAATTGACTGCCAACAATATGGCTTTAAGCATGTGGATTTTTGCTTTCGGAATAGTGGTCTACGGTGTCTATAAAAAAATGAAAGGTGCTGGTCTCGTTTTATTAACGCTCCTATTATCAGTCCCTATAGGCTTGGTCACTACCTTTAATAAAAGCCTATTCGCTGGTTTTTGTCTTATTCTTTTAGGGATGTTTTATTTACTCTCTCTTAGAATCAAAGAACAACGATTGGCTTATGAAAATACCCTCGTTCAATCTACTCGCTTGCGTCTGGAATTACTAAAAAAGAATATACAGCCTCATTTTCTAATGAACACCTTAACCTCATTGATAGATTGGGTGGAAGAATCACCGAAGAAAGGCGTTTTGTTTATAGAAGCCTTAGCCAAAGAATTTGACCTATTTAATCAGATAGAAAATCAAAAACTGATCCCTATTGCTCAAGAAATAGCGCTTTGCCGAACACATCTTGAGATTATGGAGTACCGCCAAGAAATAAATTATTCTTGGCAAGAAGAAGGCATAGATCTTGAGCAAAAAATACCACCAGCCATTCTTCACACGCTCTTGGAAAACGGAATTACCCATAGCTTACCTCTAGAGGATAACAGTATCAAATTTAAGCTAGTATTTGAATCGAATAGTGATTACAAATGCTATACATTTTTAACCTTTGCAACTGTTGTAAAACAAGCAACGAGTACTAAAGAAGATGGTACGGGATTGAAATACATAAAAGCTCGACTTACAGAAAGTTATCATTCGAAATGGGAGTTCACCTCTGAACCAACAAATCACGGTTGGAAAAACACCCTAAAAATATATTCCTAAGAAGCATGAACATTTTAATCGTTGAAGATGAATCAAGAATAGCCAAAAGAATTGAACGAATGACTCGTGATATTCTTGGTGATACTTTGCAGTCGTTAACCCATATTAATACACTCGATGGGGCATTGACGTTTATTGAAAGGAACTCATTAGACCTTGTTTTACTAGATTTAAATCTTAACGGGAATAGTGGCTTTGACTTGCTTACTACTGCGGTTTCTAAGTCCTTTCATACGATCATTATTTCTGCCAACAAAGATCAGGCAATTACTGCTTTTGAATACGGAGTTTTAGATTTTGTGCCCAAACCTTTTAACAGAGATCGGTTAGAGCAAGCTTTACATAAGACCATTGCAAAAGAAAAAAAAGAAACGAATGAGGTTAAATTTTTAGCGATTAAAAAAAGACACAGAATACAGCTTATACCTATTGAAGATGTACTTTATATAAAAGGAGCTGGTCCTTATACTGAACTCTTTCTTTCAGATGGAAAAAAAGAATTGCATGATAAATCACTTGAAAAACTGGAACAATTATTATCGCCTGCTTTTGAACGTATCCACAAATCGTATTTAGTGAAGATGTCTGAAGTAAAGAGTATTATTGTAGAATCTGGAAGCAAATATTTAGCCGAGTTAAAAAATGGGGTACTTATTCCTATTGGGAGAACCAAATACAAAGACATCAAAGCGAAGTGGTTTTAAATACCATCCTTCGCTTTAATGTTAAGAACGGTACTATTTATTCCAAACGCCAGTTGTTGCTGTTTCTTTACTATACTCTGAAAAATCTTTGGATGGACGTCCAAGTACATGCTCAATATCATTGGTGATTTCTGCATTGGCAGAATTGCCCAAAACTTCGGTAAATAAGTACTCGATTAACCAAATAAAATCTGCAGGGACACCTTGTTCCTTCATAACGCTTATATATGCCGACAAAGCTATTGGAGTAAAAACAATATCTTTTTGGGTTGCTTCAGCAATCTCTTCAATAACTTCTCTAAAAGTTAGCAATCTTGGCCCGGTAAGTTGATAGATTTCCCCATTGTGTTTATCATTCAACAATGTTGCTACTGCAACATCTGCAATATCATCTGTATCTACATAAGGCACCTTTGCTTCTGCTTGTGGCAAGGCAACAAAACCTTCTATAATTGGTTCTAAGAAAAAGCTTTCACTAAAATTTTGATTGAACCAACTGGCACGAACAATGGTATAATCTAATCCTGAGTGTATCACAACTTGCTCACACAACTCTGCTTCCCTCTCTCCTTTTCCTGACAGCAATACTAATTTTTTTATATCAGCTCTTTTTGCCTGCTTTGTAAGTTCTTCTATAGCTTCTAATGCTCCAGGAACGGCTAAGTCAGGTTGAAATGTAATATATACTTTATCGATACCTTGTAAGCACTCTGACCACGTTTCTGGATGATCCCAATCGAAAGATGGTGATGCAGATCTCGAGCCAATTCTGACGTTGTGCCCTAGTTCGATTAATTTATTGGCTACTTTACGGCCTGTTTTTCCAGTACCGCCAATGACTAAAATGTTCTGTTTGTTTTTCATGATATCTATAATTATTGTTTTGTGCTTTGAAATAAGCATATGATGAGTAGTATAAATGAAGCAATGGAAGTGACTGTTCTAATAAGATGCAATTGATTCCATTTTACTTCAAATCGGTCTCTTAGTTCTCTTAATTCCTCTAAGCTTGCAGAACTTAAATCTGTTTTATCTAATAACTCGTTTAAGGGTACATTTCCAAAGATGGTGACTAAGACTACTCCAAAAAAGTAAATTGCAATGGCTGAAGTGAAAAGCCAAAAGAAAGAAACTGGAGTATTTCTAAAGAGATAAAGATTAATTAATCCTAAAAGAAAAGGCCCAAAAAAGACGATAATGAATGTTGGATTAATGATGGTTCTATTCATTTGCTGAAAGGATTGTAAAAAACCTAAATCGGTAAGTCTTCCTATTCCTGAAGTAATAGCGTTAGACCATGTAAAGCAGAGGCCAGCTGATAGTCCAGTTAATACTATGAGTGCAATGAATCCTATGTTTTCAAAAGAGAAATCCATGATGTTATTGTTTTAATAATTTGGCTTGTGGATATACTTTAGCATACCAGTATAAAACTGCGACCAATAAGAATTCAAAAGCGATCACCCAGAATCCTAGATCAGTAAAAAAGCTATAGTGACTTCCTCCATTTGGCATGATAAAGAATGGAACTGTAATGATTGCATCTAAAGCAGCAGCTGTTAGCAGGAATGTTTGACCAACTAAGTATCCATGAGTTCTGCTATCTTTTTTGTAGTAAAATCGACAGCCTAGCCAAATCAATGGCATAACCGCAATAAACAGTACAAGGTTTGCCTGTATGTCTGGGTTTTCTAAAATGGGGATAGCATAAGAAAGTGAATACAATAGGATGCCAATACTCCAAATAATGATGCCTAACAAAATGGCGCGTTTAATTTTCATGTCTTTTCGTTTAAAAGTTACATGGCAAAACTATTTCAATACTGGATTGAAGGTTTGTTCTAAAAGGAGTAAGATTTGTTCGAAAAGTAGCTACTTAATTTGACTAGGCCTATAGCCGAACTTTTTTTCAAAGGCATTGGAGAATGAACTCAAACTATCATAACCAACATGCCAAGCGGCTTCCTGTACTGTAGATTCTTGAGTTCTAATGAGTTTATGTGCCAAAGTAAGACGCTCGTTTTGAAGGTATTTAAATACAGGCACACCAAAGAATGCTTTAAATTCTTTTTTCAATGTAAATGTATTCAACCCTATTTGTTTAGAGATTTCACTGAGTGATGGCGGATTGTCTATATGCTCTAGTAAGATGTCTCTAGCTTGATTTAGTTTTTCGCGTTCAGAGGTATTAATACGTTCCGTTTTTAAACGCGCTAACTGACCAAAGAAATGAGAGAGTAATGTTGTTATCTGACTACGAAAGAACATCATTTTTGTTTTTCCTTCGTATTGAATGTTAAATAAGGAGTCTACAATAGACTGCATTTCTGGTGTCATGATAAAGCTAGGTCCTTCTACATAATGGTCTGAAGGATTCACCAATTGATTCAATAAATCTCCAAAAATCTCACCTTCTTGATTAGGAAGATGATCAATTGTTTTTGCAGCTGTAGCAATGACAATACATTCCAAAGGCTTTAAAGCTGAAACCGAATGGATAAATTCTACGTTGTCATCGGCATAAAAAGACAATGCTAAACCTTGAGTATGCTGGAACTCTTTTTGTTTATCTCCATATTTTACGGTTAAATCTACATTACCAGAACCATAAAAGGCAACAGCAATAATAGGTTCGTCAAAAAAACAAGAGTCTATGGTAGGTTCATTTACTTTGGCTTCTTCAACCAAAATAGTAAAGTCATTGATGTCTATAATATCTCTAGTCATATCAAGGATTACAAACTTACTGAATTTTGGCTAGTCGATAAAAAAGCCACCTTTCCGGGTGGCTTTTTATTAAATAATCAACTATCATTACACAACATAATGCAAGTAAATTATGTTAATGTGTTATCTCTATAATCCTTTTTTAATCAATTTTTTTGCAAAATTAAGTTCAACATCTACTTTATTGATTTCATCTTCAATAGTTCGCTTGATAGGATAGTTTGGAATAATCCCACGAACCATGGATACATCAAAAATTGAATTTAGAAGTCACCCGATTACTGAGAGTATCCCTAATTCTGTAGTCTTTGATTTTGATTTGAATGATGTGACTTCGGATAGTATTTACATTCAACAGTTTTGGGACGAAACCAAAACAATTAAAATAAACGCTGAACAGAAACAAGCCACAGGAATTTATTATTATCCCGGTTATTTTAGAGCGAAGCTATTGGTTGATGGAACCATCATTAAAGAAAATGATTTATTTATCAAATCGAATGGTTGGTTGGCAACCATAGACTACGAGCCAATTCCGAAATACTTTAAAAGCATCGATAACCTTTCCTTGCCTCTACAAGGAATTAGTGAAATTACCGAAAGTGAAAAGCCATTAACGTCAACTTTTCATTATGTAGACGATCTGAAAGAGCTTTCGGGAGATAACTTCCGACTAAAAACCACGATTAAAAATAGCTATAACGACAAATGGGCTGTGTGTCAGAATGCAACCATTATTATTGTAGGAACTAAAAGTGCCCACATGATTCCCTTTGCAATTACGGGTTGTTCATCAGACATGGGAATTATGATGAGTGACGTCTTCTTAAGTGGTAAGGAACATGATTTATCATCATTATCCATCGATTTATCGAAACTTACGGATATTGAAATTGAGGTGATTAACAAACAAATTACCGTGTATGCAGATAGTAAAAAACTCTTTTCTAGTGCCTACAATGAATCTATTGGACGGATTGTCGGTTTGCGTTATCGCTTTCTAGGTGCTGGTGAAGTGAGTCAAATGACACTTTCCAACCTTTCTGAAAGTGAGATTATCATTAATAAAAGTTTTTAAATTATTAGAGAAGTTCCGTTATTTGATTGATACTTGAAAAGAAATTAAACTGACATCTTCTTTTTAAAATTAAGCATATAAAACAAACCAATAAGGGCAAAAAAGGCACAAGCATAAAAGATTATTGGAATCTTCTCTATGACATCTTGATAATACCATCCAGAAAACAGCGCTCCTAAGCCTATTCCTACCTCTAAAGCAATATACATAGTTGCTATAGATTTTCCTTTTGCAGACGGGTTGCTTAAATCTATGGTCCATGCATTTACTGTTGGAGAGATGATTCCCATTGCCAATCCATAGATGGTCGCTGCGATTAACAAGCCGTTGCTACTATCTAGTTTTCCAAGTAAAATTAAAGCTAAGATTAAAAAAGCCAATCCAACATTAATAACAATTTTACGACCGTAGATGTCAGAAATTTTACCAGCAATTAACCGTACAAAAAGCGATGCCACTGTAAATGCGACGAAAAATGTTCCTTTATTGACAATTCCTAAATGGTCGCTCCAATCCGGAATTAACGTCAATATCACTCCAAAACCTAAATACGTAACAAAAGTAACAATGGCAGCAGGCAATGCTTCTTTGGCAATAATATCTGACTTTGATATTTTAAGCGTACTCAATTGAAATTGTTGTTTGTTGACCAAGGTTTCTTTTACTTTTAAAACTAAAACGATAGACAGTAAAGCCATAAAAGACGAACTGTAGAACAGCACGTTATAATCGGAATACAGTTTAATATAACTCCCTAAAGCGGGGCCTAAAGCCAATCCTGTGCTAAAACACAATCCTTGTATTCCCATGGCTTCTCCCAAACGATTCTTCGGAATGATATCTGACACATAAGCTGCAATTGCAGTTGGACTAAAACCTGTAGAAAATCCATGTAGTAATCGTAAAAACAAAAAGCCAGAAACACTGGTTAGTATTGGATAGAACAATCCTGAGATCACACAAACCAACGCACCAATAATCAATACTGGCTTTCGACCAATGGTATCGGTTAACTTCCCGCTAAAAGGTCTAGAAAGGCCTGCTGTTAGTGTAAACAACGCAATGATGAGTCCTTTGTACTCTGAACCTCCTAAATTGCTTAAATAGCTTGGCAACTCTGGAATTAACATGTTGTAACTCGCAGAGAAAAACAAGGAACTCAAGCAAATAAAAATAAATTGAGGTGTATAAATTTTTTGCTGTTGTATTTTCATAACGTTACAATGTTGCAAACATGGATTCAATTTCGTTTATGGAATAATCCCAAATGGCTTTAGAACCAAATGCTACAGGTTTTGTTTTATCAACGACCTTTTCTTTTGGCACATTGTATTCTCTCCAAGTGCCACCATTGTTTGAAACGTTTTGCAGAATGGGTTCAAAACGATCCATGGCTTTTGCAAATTTTGCTTCATTGGTCTCTCCTTCTTCAAATTCTAACCACAAAGTAATTAATTCTGTAGCTTGAGCTTCTGGCAGCATCCCAAAAATTCTTTTCGCTGCTTTTAATTCTTCTTCTGTATTGTCGTGATTCTGAGTCGTATCAAAAATAAAGATATCGCCTGAATCTATTTCTACAATATCATGAATCAATACCATTTTCAATACTTTTAAAATATCGATCTCTGTGTTGCTATGTTCTGCTAAGACTAACGCCATCATGGCTAAGTGCCAACTGTGTTCTGCATCATTTTCATGTCGATCGCTATAAAACAACCTTGTTTTACGTTGGATGTATTTTAATTTATCTATTTCTTTGATAAAGGCTATTTGTTGTAATAATGCATTCATTTTATTTGCAATTCTAATTTATTGTATAATTTCACAAGGCAAAGAACTCGTTATTAGAATTCTTATAAAAGGACAATTGTCCCAACTCTAAAAATATGGTTATAACAGATATCGATTTCTTAGCATATATTGAAGTATTACATCAAAAACATTCAGGCTATTTTGTTTTAGAAAATTATAATCCGAAGGAAATTATATTAGAACAAGACAGGAAATATTCTTCTTTATACATTGTGAAGAGTGGTATCACAAAATGTTATTTATCTGATGAAAACGGAAAGGACTTTATTCAAGAATTTTTAGGCGAAGGAATGGAATTTGGGGAATTGGAGGTTTTTAGTGGGAATTTAAGCTTCTGCTCTATCGAAGCAATCTCTAACGTTACTGTTTATAAAATCTCTCATAAACATTATAATAAGTTGCTAGAAAATGATCCTGTTTTTAATCGACTGGTAATAAAAGCGTTGGCAACAAAAATTGGATATAAAGCACCAAGGCATTCATTTCAACAATCCTATTCAATAGAAAAGAACATCTTAAAACTTAAAAGCCACTATCCAGACTTCGATACGATATTCTCTAAAAATGACATTGCCAATTATCTAGGAATTACAGTTCGGAGCCTGAATAGAACTTTGCTTAGTTTAAAGTAACCTTACTTTTTGGAGTGCCACATTGCCCAAGTCTTCATACTTCCAAAGAGTACGTTTCTTCCATTATCTCCGTTGGTTAAGATGATGATTCCAGATTTTGAAGCGAAGTCTAACATAAATCCAGAGTGCCATCCTTCATTAGAACCACCATGACCTGATAACGTAAAATTACCGAATCTGTTCATGATCATATACCCCATTCCATAATTCCCCTTAGATAACTCTGTTGGTTGGATTAATTGAAGAATACTTGCTCTTGTTATTACAGGGTTTACAGAAAATGATGCGTTGGCGAATATGATTAAATCTTCTAATGTGGTATGTAAACCAGCAGCTGCCTTTGCTGTAAATAGTCTTAATGGAATTTCAGTAGCCTTATTATCGTAGGCCTTGGCAGATTTTCTTAGAATTCTTTTGCTAATCGTAAAACTGGTGTTTTTCATTTTTAAAGGTTTGAAGATTGTTTTCTCCATATATTTTTCAAATGATGTCCCACTCACTTCTTCGATTACTAATTGTAAAATGGTATAACCACCCCCTGAATAATCCCATTTGCTTTCAGGTTCTCTTACCAAGTTTACTTTCTCATCAACATTTGTAATTCCTGATAAGTTTTCTGTTAGCGTAGTCAAGTCTTTTTTAGATTCATGTCCGTTGTATCCATGAACATTAAGACCTGCCGTATGTGATAATAAACCCCTAATAGTTACTTTATTCGTATTGTATTTACTAGTAGGCAAATTCCACCGTTTTAAGTATTTCGATACAGGAGCGTCTAAATCTACTTTTCCATCTTCTACTAATTTCATAATTCCCCAAGCGGTAAACATTTTTGAAATGGAACCTATATTAAATCCACTTGTTGTACTTACTTTCTTTTGATTCGTAACATCTGCAAATCCAAATCCCTTTTTAAACATCACCGATCCATTTTTAATAATAGCAATGGCTGCTCCTGGAACATTCTGCGCTTTTAATGCAGCAGGTGTTTCTTTTAATAAGGCTTCAATCAACTCTTGGTTTGTATTCTTTTGTGCTGTTGAGATTATAGGTAAAAAGCCCAAAACCATCATGATAATAAATTGTTTCATAATACTTGTTTTATATATTTTGTACAAACGTATTGCTGAAAAACAAGGAGAATAAAAAAAAATGACAAACGCAACAAGCCCTTTGATAAAAAGCCAATTGTGCCTTGTAAACGTCTTTAATCAGGTTTTTATTGACGATTACATCTTAATTTAGAATGTTGGTCAAATAAATACTTGGGCATTCATGTCTTGTACTAGTTTTGAGGCTTAAACTTTAATATATTTGAATTATGACTTTAAAAAGAGTATTTGCTCTATCAGCAATCATTTCTGTAATTACCATCGTATTGATGGTTGTCTATAGAAACGCATACAGTGAAGTGTTTACGCTATTAACAGCATTATTAGTAGGCACATTGTTTTTTACCTTGCTATACTATTTATTTACCACCGAAACGATAAGGGATAATAAAACCGCTCCTAAATACAAGTATTTGTTTTATGGGATTACGATTCCGCTTCTAATTTATGGAGTAGAAGTCACTAGAGGAATGGATGGGTTTTTAAATAATGCAGTGCGAATCTTATTAGCACTAGAAGTATTCTACCTTATTTTTTCATGGGTCTTTTCTAAATGGAAAAATGTTCAAACACTTAAAAACGAAAAAGCAATAGCAGAATTATCCTTATTAAAAGATCAAATCAATCCACATTTTTTCTTTAACACACTAAACTGCTTGTATTCTTTGATAAAGAAAGATCAAGATCAGGCACAAGAATATGTTTTGAAGTTATCAGATATGATTCGTTTTACGGTATATCAAGGGAACAAACAAAAGGTGCTCTTGGCAGATGAACTAACTTATTTAAAAAACTACATCGATTTAAACGTGACTCGATATCATAAAACCATTGATGTGAAATTCACAGAGACCATTCAAAAATCTCATAGACAAATCGCTCCTCTCCTATTTATTATCCTTTTAGAGAATGCCTTTAAACATGGGGTTGAGAAACTTTCTGACGATGCTTTTGTTCATTTAAACATGACTGAAGATGAAGACAGTATTACGCTGGAAATAAAAAATAATTTCGATACTGATGCAGTGAACACCAATCCAGGAATTGGGCTTACAAACCTTGAAAAACGATTGGAGTTACTCTACCCGAACAAACACAAGTTTACTTTTTCGAAAGATGCATCTGTATATTATACATCGCTACAAATAATTTTAGAATGATACAATACATTATAGTTGACGACGAAGATGCAGCACATGATATTATTGAAGGCTATGGGAAGAGTTTGCCCAACTTGATGTTAAAGAAACATTGTTATACTGCTTTTGAAGCGATGGAGTATTTGAACAATCATAAAGTAGACCTTATCTTTTTGGACATCAACATGCCTAAACTCTCAGGGTTTGAGTTTCTAAAAACCATTAAAAATCCTCCAAAGATAATTGTAACCACTGCTTATTCTGAGTTTGCGCTGGAAGGCTATGAGTTAAGTGTGAGTGATTATTTATTAAAACCATTTAGTTTCCAACGGTTTATTTCTGCCGTAAACAAAGTAAGTGAGACCTTGGCTTCGAATGTTAAATCCGTAAATACTATTGAGACAGAAGTGAAGAGTTCTGCAAGTATTTTTCTAAAAGACAATAAGAAGTACTTTAAAGTAAAGCTAGAAGAAATCTTATTTGCTGAGGCGTATGGGAATTATGTTAAAGTGCAGTTGCCAAATCAGGTTATTATTACCCACCAAACCTTATCGGCTTTTGAAGGCAGTCTTCCCGAAAGTCAATTTGTAAGAACCCATAAGTCATACATCGTTTCAATTGATAAAATTGAAGTCATAGAAGGCAATAGAATACAGATTAAAGAGCATACAATACCAATTGGTAAAATGTATAAACTGAATGTGAATAAGCTATTGAAATAAGGGTTTTTTGAAGGAAACCTCAGTTTCCCATGCGTTAGCTAACTCAATGGCTAAAAAGGTCTGCCAGACCTTTTCCTAACGCTCTGTTTAGAAGAAGTAATGGTATGCTGATTAACTATAGAATGCTATTCTTGATCTACTACCGTATTGTCTTCTTGAATTCCAAGTCAAACTTTTAGTTTGAATCGTTGTAATTTTTAATTTTCTGGTTGTTTTATTATCTGCTGTCATTTTAATATTTTTAATTGTTATAGTGAGTAGACTACTCTTTTAAGATAATGTTACACATTTATGTAATTATTACTAAATAATTATAAAATAGATTAACTAAAGAATGCAATTCTAGATCTATTGCTATAATTTCTTTTTGAATTCCAAGTCAAACTTTTCGTTTGCAAGGTTGTAATTTTTAATTTTCTTGTTGTTCTGTTATCTGTGATCATTTTAAATATTTTTAATTGTTTATACTTAGAAGACTGCCCTTTTATGTCTGTGTTACAAGAACTTATGTATATTAACAAATAATTACAACTTGTTAACAGAAATTAACTGAAACGAATGAAAAACTTAATTAATACTAGCATTATAAGAAGTTTTCAAAACTAATATTTTTAAGAATCGAAAGAGCCAGCATTATCAAATGCTGGCTCTTTCTTTCTAAAAGATCAATGAGATTACCCTTGTATTAAATACTACTCACTCTCACCTTTTTCTTTTTCAATCTGGTATTATTTAGTGTTGAGACCAAAGTATCTGCAATAGTTGCAGGAACGGCTACAAAGGCACAATCTTGCTTCAATTCAATAGTTCCTAATTGATCTCTGTTGATTTCACCTTGTTTAAAGAAAAGCCCTGCAATATCTCCTTTAGAGATTTTATCCTTGCGCCCTCCAGAAATAAATAAGGTCGTCCAAAATTGTGGCTTTCGGTTTTTGACATTAGGTAGTTTTTCTATTTTAGATTTCTCTATAAACTCTGGGAAAATCTCTCTGTCTCCTTTGATCAAATATGCAGTTCCTTTTGAATTAACTCTAGCAGTTCTTCCATTTCTATGCGTATACTCTTTATAAGCATCCGGAATTTCATAATGGATGATATACTTCATTTCTGGAATATCAAGTCCTCTTGCGGCTAAATCACTTGCAATTAAGACAGCAACGCTTCCGTTTCTTAATTTTATCAAAGCACGTTCTCTATCTCTTTGTTCCATGCCTGCATGAAAACAGGTATGTTCAACGTTCTTCTTGTCTAAAAATCGACTTATATCGATAATGCTCTCTTTCTTATTGCAAAAAACAATTCCAGGTTCATTCCCCAGATAGTTCAATAAATCAACTAAAGTATTGTGCTTGTTCTTAGACGGTGAAAGAATGGTTTTTACAGCCAACTTAGAACTCGGTTTTTCTTTGATCCAATTCAAGGTTACTGCTCCATCCATGTTGAAATAACTTGGAATCGAAGTTCCTTCCGTTGCAGAAGTTAGAATACGTTTTGTAATGTTTGGCAAATGATTGATAATATTTCTTAAATCACCATCAGCACCTACTTCAAATGAAATATCATACTCATCAATCACCAAAGTTTTGATTTCGTTTGTGGTAAAACGAGCCTGCTCAAAATGATCAGACAATCTTCCAGGTGTTCCTATTAGAATAGTCGGCGTATGTTTTAGTTCTATTTTATCTTTTGAAATAGATCTTCCCCCATAAATTGCATTGGCTTTATATCCAGAGCCCATATTTCTAATCACTTGCTCTGTTTGAATAGCTAACTCTCTTGAAGGCACTACGATTAATGCTTGTACTTCAGGAGATTCTGGATCTAATTGCGCTAGCAATGGCAATAAGAATGCTAAGGTCTTTCCTGTTCCTGTAGGAGATAACAGAATGGTATTTACATTGTCTTTTATGGTATCCAAAGCTTCTTCTTGCATTGAATTTAATTCGTAAATCTTTAACTTCTCAAGAATCTCTTGTTGCTCTTTGATGTTATTTGCCATACCTATTTCTTATTTTTTTTCTTTTTAGAATCTTCCGTTTTTGAAGTTCCTAAACTTTTTTGTGCCAGATGATTCGCCAGTACTTTCTCTATTAACTCTTCTTTTGTTAGATGGTGAAATATTGTTTTCACTTGTTTTCTGAAGTCATCAGAAATAGTGCGATTGGGTTTGGTCTTGAATATTTTCTTAGCCCATAACAAGCCATTGTTCTCTTCAATACTCTGCGTGTCGGCTTTCTCAAATTGTTTGAAAACAATAGCTAATGCTGTTTCAAAATCAGCAATATCTACAACTTCTTCTTGCTGTAGGATGGTTAAAGAAAGTCCCTTTGCTCCTGCTCTAGCTGTACGACCACTTCTGTGTACATAGGTGTCATAAGTGTCAGGTAAATGGTAATTTATTACGTATGAAATTTCTTTCACATCAATTCCACGAGCAGCCAAATCAGTTGCGACTAGAATATCAATATGCCCTTCTCTAAATTGCCCCATAACTCGATCTCTAATTCCTTGCGTTAAACTACCATGAATTGCTCCAGATGAGAATTTGTTGATCGCTAAGTTTTTGGCTAATTTATTAACGGCAGCCTTGGTTTTACAAAAAATAATTCCTCGCTGTCCTTCTTTAGAACTTAAGAAATGGAGCAATACTTCCAATTTCTCTATAGGCTCTACCACTACATATTGATGATCTATTCCTTGATGTCCAACTGAAGACATATCTGCTTCTATGTGAACAACATGTTTCGACATATAATTTTGAACCAATTGCTTGATCGTTCCTGGCATTGTAGCCGTAAACAATAATGTTCTTCGCGTTTTTGGAATTTCTTTGATAATAGCATCCAATCCTTCCTTTAAGGCGCTCACCATTTCATCTGCTTCATCTAAAATAAAATGAGAGATGTTTCTTACATCAACAGCCTTTCGCTCAATTAAATCAGCCAATCGTCCTGGTGTTGCTACAACAACATGTGTGGTATTTTCTAATCGTTCTATCTGAGGTTTAATCGGAATTCCACCACAAACAGAAGCAATAGAAATGGAAGGCATATGTGTAGAAAAAGAAACTAAATTCGTGTAAATTTGTTGACCAAGTTCTCGTGTAGGGGCTAGGATTACTGCTTGCACATTGGTGTTCTCTACGTCTATCAATTGCAATAAAGGCAATCCAAATGCCGCTGTTTTCCCTGTTCCGGTTTTAGCCAAAGCAACCACATCTTCTTTTTGGAATAATACAACCGGAATTGTTTTCTCTTGAATATCTGTAGGTGTGAAAATTTGTAAATCTGCTAAACCTTGTTGCAGGTGATCATGAATTCCTAAATCGGAAAAACGTCTTGACATAAAAATAATTTTGGCAAAGGTAAGGATACCGTTCTCAGGAATTGAATAAAACAAAACAGATTCTATTACATTTTGTGTACCTTGATTTTATATTTATAACGTTGTAAGAATGAAAAACCAGAGAGAAATCCATGCTGATTTTCAGTACTATTTAAAATACAAAGAGCAAGAATTAATTGATTTATATACTGGTTTAAGAGCATATATTTTAGAAGTATATCCTGAAAGTAACGAGTTGTTATATCATACACATGCGTTAACCTCTGTGTTTTCAGTTTCAGAAAAAATGGGTGATGGATTCTGTACAGTTCCAATTTACACTAATCATTTAAACTTAGCATTTAACAAAGGAACTTTATTAAATGACCCAAAGAAGTTGTTACAAGGCACAGGAAAGTTAATGCGACATATTCCAATTAGCAGTGTGGAAGACTATAAAAGCGAGAACGTAAAACAATTAATTCTATCAGCCATAACATTGAGTATTGAAGATTCAAATGGTACTCATGAGAAAAATGGGTTAACAATTTCAAAAATTAAACATTAATCAATTTTTCCACCCCCAAGGAGCCTCAGGAGTTGGGATTGTAGAGATTAAATTCATCACAACTTTAAAAACACGATCTGTTCCTAACCGTCTTAAGTTGTAGGTAAATGTTTTGTCATTTATTGTAATCCACCAAACATTAGTTGATGCAGCAGGGATCATTTTCTGAGTATGTTCATCAGCTGAAAATATTTGGATACCGGCTTGACCAGGATTGGTTGTGATTCCTCCATAAAAGTTGATATCGTCTTCACTCCCATCTTTATGTCGATGGTCATGTTTTAAGGAAATACGATCATTTTTATACGTCAATATCCAAGTTCTAGATCTGTCTTTACCAACAAAAAAAGGTATTTTAATCACAGTATTACTACAAGAACGAACATGCATTACTAATTTCTTCCCTCCAAAGTCTTTGTCTTCCTTAGGGAGTTCTAAAGTTCCTTCATATGCCTTATTACAATGAGATTGCAATGTATTCCAAAACTGTTGTGTTGGATTCTCTTCTTGTGATTGAACCGTTAATGATATAAAAAAAACGATTGCTAACAGTTTTAATTTTGTCTTCATAAAATAAACCCTTTAAAAATGACAAAAGGAGCTATTGCTCCTCTTGTAAAAATATATAGTATAGTAAAAAACGATAAGATTACTTTTTCAAAGTAACCTTTACAGCATTCATACCTCTCATCCCTTTTTCAAGTTCGAAAGTAACTTTGTCGTTTTCTGCAATTTCGTCAATAATACCACTAACGTGAGTAAAGTATTTCTCTTGGTTTTCAGTATCGATTATAAATCCAAAACCTTTTGAAGAATCAAAAAATGAAACTTTTCCATTTCTTATTGGATCTGGCTCATCTCCTGCTTCTTTCTTAGGAATTCCTAGTATAATACTTTCAAGCTCTACTTCTACTTTTAATGTTGGATCTGGTGGGGTATCGGTTAGATTACCATCATGATCTACATAAGCAAATTCAATTCCTTTTGTTCCATTCTCCTTCGCTTCAGCCTTACGAGCCTCCATTTTTTTTCTCTTATCCTCACGCTTTTTTAAACGTTTCTTCTCTTTTTCACTCTTGTTAAATGTCTGTTGCGATTTTGCCATTCCTTATTTTAAATTGTTTTAATCAATATTAGTAATAATTCCACAAAGATATCTTTTTATAGTCAATAAAAAAAACACTTTTACTCGGATTTAGAGGGCTCTAGAGTATTATTTAGCGATGCTTAACTTTAATTTATCAATTTCATTCTTCAATTCTTTATATCTATTCATAGCTTCTTGCCCCGGAATTTGGTCAGCATTACTAATCATATTTAACAAATATCCTATTTGAGATACCAACATTTGCTGTGGGTAGACAATACGCTCGTTTCTCATTAGTTTCAAAACACGATTAATATTTTGTAATTTTTTTGAGTTACTTCCTTTTAATTTTTTTGCTTCTTTTTCTAATTTGTCTTGAAACATTCTAGCTTCAGAAAGTAAGTCAATTACCTTTTGTTGCATTGAAATTTGATTAACAATGTCAGTTTCATTGATTCCTTCTGCTTTAACTCTTGGATCTATTTTAATTTCAAAATTTTGCTCAAACGACTTGCCTCCTATAGTTAACTTTACTGTATAGCTTCCTGGAGCAACCATAGGTCCATTTCTATATCTTCTATTGGCATTCTTAGCCCAAGCTCCTTTTTGTTGTAAATTCCAATTAAAACGATTTAACCCAGCTTTGTTTTCTAATCTTCTGTCGACATATCTAAAAACCTGACTTAAATCCATGTTCTCTACTACAGTAGTTTTATTCAGTTGATTTTTATTGCTCACAATACTTGCGACTATTTTTTTATTGGTATCCAAGATGTCTAATTGAATTGGCTCTTTATTTCCTTTTGGAATGTAATAATCGATGATAACACTTGTTCTAGGGTACTGAGGAAAGGTTCCTCCGCTTCTTACCTTAGGATAACGATAGCGAATTGTTTCATCTGGTTTAAATAGCCATGGTGAATCTTTTAACCCATTGATTTCTTTCTGTTGTAAAGAAGTAATGTTGTCTAAAATCCAAAATGCACGCCCCATTGTACTCAAAATTAAATCTCCACGAAAGATCTTAATATCGGTAATTGGTACTACTGGCAAATTTTGTTGAAATTTCTTCCATGATTTTCCATCGTTAAAAGAAACAAACAACCCAAATTCTGTTCCTGCATATAGTAATCCGGCTCTTACAGGATCTTCCCTTACAACTCTACTCGTATAATCTGAAGGAATTCCATTTGATTCTGTTGAAATTAACTCCCAACTTCTACCGTAATTATTCGTTTTATATATGTATGGCTTTTCATCTCCTAACAAATGTCTATCAACAGCAATATAAGCTTTCGCTGGGTCAAATTGTGAAGGTTCTATCGATTCGACTCTACCTCCTTTCGGCATTTTTTTTGGAGTGACATTTTTCCATGTTTTTCCGCCATCTTTTGTAATTGAAATAATACCATCGTTAGAACCTGTCCAGATAAGATCTTTTTTTATTTTTGATTCACGGATAGAATACAATGTACTATAGTATTCTTCACCTGTAATATCTCTAGTAATTGGACTTCCAGAAATAACTTGTTTGTCTTTTTCAAAAGCAGTTAAGTCAGGAGAAATTGTCTCCCATTCGCGTCCATCTGTAGTAGTTTTATGTAAAAACTGTGATCCGTGATATACAACATCCGCATTATGTGGAGATACATGTATTGGTGCTACACGCTGAAAACGGTATCTTAAATCTTTAGGGTTGTGTCCGTAAATATTAGCTGCTCCAACATAATATCCTTTTTCAACTCCTGTAAGCTTATTAAAAACGCCAAAACGACCTTTACAGTTTGCATACACTGTATTATGATCACCCGGTTTAGGAACGGCTGGTCCCGTTTCACATCCACCTGTATTGATAATCCATCCTTTTCCAGGGTCTTGAATCGCATACGGAGGAAAACTAGGAACTGCAATTGTAGTGTAATTATCTTGTTGTCCAGCATACAACCAATACGGATATTGATCGTCTACTTCTATTTGATATAACTCTGCTGTAGGCTGATTGAATTGAGTAGACCATGTTTTCCCTCCATTATGAGAGACGTTAGCGCCACCGTCATTGGCTTGAATCAATAAGTTTGGATTGTTTGGATTGATCCAAATATCATGATTATCACCGTGAGGAACACTCATTCTTCTCCACGATTTCCCTCCATTTATAGATTTTAATAAAGGGTTTGCGTTTGAGTATACTATATCTGGGTTTGTAGGATCTAATTCAATATTAGTATAATAGAATGGTCTATTTACAAGCCCTGCATTATCAGAAACATGAACAAATGATTTCCCTTGATCAACTGATTTATATAATCCTCTTTCCTTTCCTGGAGCTTCTATTACAGCATATAAAATACTTGAATTAACGGCAGATACGGCTAGATCTATTTTACCAATCAATCCTTTAGGTAAACCATTTTCTAATTTTATCCAATCTTTACCACCATTAGTAGACTTATAAATTCCGCCTTCTTCATTCTTTCCTCCAGAAATAATTGTCCAAGGTTTTCTTTCTGCTTTCCAAGCAGCTGCGTATACAATGTTTGGATTTCCTGGTAATAATTCTAAATCGGCAAAACCAACTTTATCAGAGACATATAATACTTTTTTCCAATTCTTACCTCCATCTGTAGTTTTGTAGATTCCACGTTCGCTATTTTGTTTAAAAGCATTTCCAATGGCAGCAACCCATACAGTGTTATGATCTCTAGGATCAATCTCTACGGCTCCAATTTGACCAACATTCCTTAACCCAATATGTTCCCATGTTTTTCCAGCATCTATAGATTTATAGACACCTTTCCCTGAAATGACATTACTTCTCAACCCATCAGATCCAGTACCCACATAGATAATATTTGGGTCATTTGCTGAAATTTCAATAGCTCCGATAGATGGTGTTACAAAAAAACCGTCGGAAACATTCTTCCATGAAGTACCATAATCTTCCGTTTTCCAGACACCTCCTCCACTACCTCCTAAGTAGAATGTTCCTGGCAGCATAGCAGTCCCAGTTACAGTGGTAACACGACCACCTCTTTCTGGCCCTACGGTTCTATATTTAAGGGCATTAAAATCTTGTGCGAATAAAGAACTTGAAATGCAAAAAATGAAAAATAAACGAATGGATACTGATAAAGGTTTCATGTGTTTGATTGTTTGTAGTTGATAACAATCAAAATTAGGTAAAAATCACAACATTATTTTTACAATTAAAAATTAATCATTTCCCACTAATTCTTGGTTTAATAACTTTCTTTGAATTGATAAAGTATACTCCTAAAAACAAGATGCAAGCAGCAATGATAGATTGTGTTGTAATTTGTTCATCCAAAACATACCAACCCAAAAACATAGCAATAACAGGGTTTACGTATGCAGATGTTGCAACTTTTTCTGTAGAAATGAATTTTAATAGATAGTTAAAGGCTGTAAACGCAACAATTCCACCAAATACAATTAGCAAGCCTAAAGAAATATAGGTTGAATCTTTCCACAAAGTCGGTGGTTTCCATTCTTCTCCTACCAAAAGACTCGAGATTAATAAAATAATTCCTCCAGTGATCATTTGATATCCTGAAGAAATAAAAAAGTTTTTAGGTAAGGTTGCTTTAGAAACAAAAATACTTCCCAAGCTCCAACTCAAAACACAGGTGAATATCATAATCAATCCTATAGCACTGTGTTCATGACTTGTCATTTCCTCTTGACTAACCAATAAATAAATACCGATAAGACCTAAAGTAACTCCAATAACAGAAGTGAATTTTATTTTCTTACCATCAATTAATCGCATTAACACCAACACCATTAATGGCTGTGTAGATGCCATTAAAGCCGCAAACCCACTATCGACATATTTGAGAGCCCAAACAAAAACACCATTACCATAAGCCATGAATAAGAATCCAGCTAGGATACAATTCAATAGTTGTTTTTTGGTAATTGACAGATCTTGCTTTAAGATTTTTGCCATGATGAAAATAAGTACACCAGCTATTATAAATCGTATAGAAGCTAAAAAAAGGGGTGAAATGTCTGAAACTGCAATTTTGTTCATGAGGTAAGTAGAACCCCAAATGAAATAAATAGCAAAAAAGGCAAGGACAATTAAATAGATGTTTTTCTTCATTATCGGATATGGCTACCAGCGTTTATATCTATTGTTGCTCCCGTAGCATGATCCATTAACCCACTACACATCAGGCCTATTAATGGAGCGATATCTTCAGGTTTAGTCAATTCATTTAAAGCGATTTCACTTAATATGCGTTCTTCACCATAGGCATCGATAAATTGTTCAGCCATTTGCGTACGGGTAAAACCAGGAGACACTACAAATGATTTAATATTTTGTTTCCCGAAAGAACGAGCAACACTTCTTGCCAAAGAAGTAATTCCTCCTTTGGAAGCTGCATAGGCTAAATATTCTTCTGTTTCTCCTCTAAAGACAGCACGACTACCTATATACACAAATCGCCCCGCTTCTACTTCTCTATAATGGTCTATTCCTAACTTCGTTAATAAACCGACAGAATTTAAATTAATATCTAAGGTCTTCTTCCAAATAGACAGCCAATCGGAAGTTTCCAGATTGGTAGAATGCTCTATAAAAACACCAGCATTTAAGATAATTGTATCTACCCTATTAAAATGTGCTTTCACTTCTTCAAAAAGACGATACACTTCTGATTCATTTGCTAAATCTGCTTGAAATGCTTTAGATCCGTTATTGTATTTATGCGCTAATTCCTCAGCTGAAGTTTTATCTCTGTTATAATGTATAGCAACCTGAGCACCCATATTCATAAGATAATCGGCGACACCTTTTCCAATACCATTAGAAGCTCCTGTGACCAATATTTTTTTACCGGATAAATCGATTTGTGTCATTTATAAAATATTTTTTATCCAACCTCCGTCTACTGCTAGAGATGATCCGGTAATATAACTAGCGCGTTCACTGGCTAAAAATGTAACAGCTGCTGCAAATTCCTCAGGATTTCCAAAACGTTTTAAAGGTATTTCATTCACAGCATCTGCAAATGCTGGATTTGTATCAATCAATGTTTTTAACCGATTTGTTTTGGTATAGCCAGGCATCACATTGTTTACTGTAATGTTATATTCTCCTAATTCACTAGCCAATGTTTTCATTAAGCCAACAACGGATGCTCTCACAGAATTAGATAAGATTAAATTCTCTACTGGTTGTTTTACTGCTTGAGAAGTAATAGAAATAATACGTCCCCAAGGTTGTGCTTTCATGCTAGGCAAAAAGCCTTTAATCAAGGAAACAGCACTTGCTAAGAGTAATTGATAGGTTGTATCCCAATCTTCTTGAGAAAGGCTCTCAAATTTTCCTGAAGGTGGCCCTCCAGTATTTGTGACTAAAATATCAAGATGCTTATACCTAGATAAAACTTCATTAATCATGCGATCTCGATCTTCTCCGATAGATAAATCGCCAATCAAAGCAAGAACAGTTCCGTTTCCGGCAGCATTAATTTCTTGTTCAGTTTTAGATAAGAGCTCTTTATTACGACCATTAATAACAACATGAGCACCTTCTTTTGCTAATTCTAAGGCAACACTTTTACCGAGCCCTTGACTAGAAGCAGCCACAAAAGCAACTTTATTTTTTAATCCTAAATCCATAAAGGTTAGTCTTCGTTTTGTCTCAAATAATTATCGCTTCCATCCAACCAATCTTCACGAATAGGTGTCCAGGTATCTATTTCTTCCACATCGGTAACCATTAAAGCTTCATGAGGTACATTGGCAGGAATGACAACTACATCTCCAGGGTGCATATCGAAGGTTTCCTCTTTGTTTGCTCCAAACCAAAATCGCATGGTCCCTGAAGTTACTTGAGTAATTTGTTCATTGATATGACTATGCAAAGGCACAGAAAATCCTGCCTTAAATTTCATTTTAGCAATCATTATCTGATCACCATAAACTAATTTACGCTCCATTTTAGGTGTTACGTGCTCTGTAGGGATTTTATCCCAGTTTACCATCTTAACCATGACTTTAGTATTGTTTGATTGTTCTAACAAATATATTGATACTAGTTGTCAAAGTGATTATTTTTTTGATTTCTTCTTCATTCAAGAACACTTTTTAACAGATATTCTAAATTTGTTAAGGCATATGTTACCTTACCAATTATTCGGTATATTTGATTCACAAATTCAAACAAACTTACACGCAATCATGCAAATTCTCAAAACTACAGTAGCTTTCAAATACTATTCTATAATAACATTTGTTTGCTTAGGGATGCTTTCTCAAAGTGTATTCTCTCAAAAAAAAGATTCAATATCTGGTCAAACTAAATTCAAAGATTTACCGCTAGAGAGTGGTCGAATTTTAAAATATAAGACCAATGAAGGTACTTGGTTATCCCTGGATGTGAGTCCAGATGGAAAAACAATCGTTTTCGATATGTTAGGTGATTTATATACATTACCAATTAGTGGAGGTACTGCCACTCGTATCACAGATGGATTGGCTTTAGACAGCAATCCTCGATATAGTCCAGATGGAAAAAGTATTCTTTTTGCTTCAGATAGAAGTGGAAGCAACAATGCATGGACAATGAATCTTACTACAAAAGAAACAAATCAAATTACTAAGAATAATAAAGGGGAATTGCAATCAGCCGATTGGTCGCCAGACGGAAACTATATTGCTGTATCAAAAGGCAATAGAAATTTAAAACTATTCTTATACCACAAAGATGGCGGTGGCGGAACACAATTGATTAAAACTCCTACAAATTTAAAGACAGTAGAACCTGCATTTAGTCCGGATAATAAATACATCTACTACTCTACGAGAAATGGTGGTTGGAATTATAACGCTCGCCTTCCGCAATATCAATTGGCTAGATATGATTTAGAAACTGGGCAATCAGCAAGAGTTACTTCTCGTTATGGATCTGCTTTTACTGCAACCTTATCTAATGATGGTAAATGGTTAGTCTATGGAAGTAGATATGAAGAAAAAACAGGATTAGTCATTCGTGACCTCTTATCAGGAGACGAACGCTGGTTGGCTTACCCTGTTCAACGTGATGAGCAAGAATCTAAAGCTGCTTTTGGTGTGTTACCGGCAATGAGTTTTACACCAGACAGTAAAGAAGTAGTTGCTTCATATGGAGGGAAGATTTATAGAATTTCTGTTAAAGATAACAATGCCCAAGAAGTTCCTTTTACTGTGAATGTTGAATTAGCAATTGGACCTCGATTAGAATTTAAATATCCTATTTCAGACGACAAACAGTTATTTGCAAATCAGATACGTAATGCAAAACCTTCTCCTGACGGAAAACAACTGGTATTCAATGCGTTAAATAAGTTGTATGTAATGAAACTTCCAAACGGAAAGCCAAAACGGTTAACGAAAATGGATATCATTGAGACGCAACCAAATTGGTCTCCTGATGGGAAAGAAATAGTCTACACTACTTGGTCTGAAGCTGATGGAGGTCATTTATACAAGGTAGCATCTAGAGGTGGGAATCCACAGAAATTAACTGCTGAATCGGCTCTTTACGGAACACCTGTTTGGGATGCCAAAACAAATAGAATTGTATTTACTAAAGGAAGTGCTCAAAGTTTTAGGAACGCCTATTTAAGAGGTGCTTTCTCTGGAGCTGAAGATTTGTCTTGGATTTCTAGTAATGGTGGTGAAATCACATTTATTACCAAAACGAATGGTAGAAGAAATCCTCACTTTATAACAACAGACAATCGAATTTATTTGAGTAGTCGTCGTGGTTTAAGTTCTATTCGTTGGGATGGAACAGATGAAAAAGACATTTTAAGTGTTACAGGTATTGTTAGTTATGGAAGTGCTAATGACAACCAAGATAATTCACATTTAGACGATGTAGATTATCCTGAAGAAAACAATAGAGGAGCTAGACCTGTTGAAATATACATGGCGCCTAAAGGAGACAAAGCAATGGCCTTAATTAGCAATGATGTGTATGTGATTACTGTTCCTAAATTTGGACAAACACCAAGGATCTCAGTAGCCAAACCATCATCTTCTCAATTCCCTTCATGGAAATTAACACAATTAGGAGGAGAATTTCCTTCTTGGTCTTCAGATGCTAAGAAAGTACATTGGTCTCTTGGGAATGCTCATTTTATCTACGATTTAGAAGCTGGCAAAGCTGACGAAGAAAAACGTAAAAAAGAAAAAGCAAAAAAGAAAGATGATAAAACGAAATCTAAAAAAGACAAAGAAGAAGCTTATAAAGCTGACGAGCTAAAAGTAAAGGTTTCATTATCAAGAGATATTCCAAAAGGGACTGCTTTGATTAAGGGAGCTAGAATCATAACAATGAATGGTGACGAAGTGATTGAAAATGGTGATATTTTAGTTGTAAATAATCGAATTAAAGAGGTTGGGCCTTCAGGAAGTTTAAATGCCCCTAGAAATGCAAAAGTAATTGACGCTTCTGGAAAGACAATCATTCCTGGGTTTGTAGATACACACTCACATTTAAGAGTATATGCAGATATTCATAAAAAGCAAGTATGGTCTTATGCCGCTAATTTAGCATATGGAGTTACAACGTCAAGAGATCCCCAAACTGGAACAACAGATGTACTTACCTATTTCGATTTGGTAAAGACCGGAGAAATGTTAGGTCCTAGGGCGTATTCTACAGGACCAGGCTTAGGATCATGGGCATACTACTTAAAAAGCTTAGATCATACGCGAGATGCATTAAAAAAGTATAGTGAGTATTACAACACCAATACGATTAAAATGTATAATGTTGGAAATAGAAAACATAGACAATGGGTAATTCAAGCTTCTAAAGAACAAAAGCTAATGCCTACAACAGAAGGAAGCTTAGATATTAAAAAGAACCTTACTGAAATTCTAGATGGGTATCCAGGACACGAACATTCGTATCCTATTACTCCAATTTACAGAGATTTTATTGAGGCTACTGCACAGTCAAAAATAGCCTACACTCCTACACTACTTGTTGCTTACGGTGGACCATGGGCTGAGAACTATTTCTATTCAAGAGAAAACCCATATCACGATAAAAAAATGCAATACTTCACTCCTTATACTGATTTAGCTAGTAAGTCTAGAAGAAGACCAGGATGGTTTATGGATGAAGAGCATGTGTTTACAAGACAAGCGGAGTTTGTAGAAGATTTAATCAATGCAGGTGGATTGGCAGGTGTTGGAAGTCATGGTCAATTACAAGGTTTAGGTTTCCATTGGGAATTATGGGCTATTGCTTCAGGAACATCTATTTCAAATGCTTTAAAGGCAGCTACAATTTTAGGAGCAAAATCCATAGGATTGGATGGTGATTTAGGATCAATTGAAGTTGGAAAACTAGCTGACTTCATCATCTTAGATAAAAATCCATTAGAGAACATCCGAAACACAAACACTGTACATCAAGTAATGAAAAACGGCCGATTATATAATGGAAATACATTAGACGAAGTCTATCCACGTCAAAAGAAAGCTGACCCATTCTGGTGGCAAGAAAAGAAGCCTACTGGCTTACCAGGAGTTAAAAAGTAATAGTATAGCCTCATTCTAATAGAATGGGGCTTTTTAACAAAAAACAATTAATATATTATACAAAATATCATGCTTACACCAACCACTAGATTCCGTTTTTTAGCTACTTTTCTATCCATACTAATCTTTAGTTCATGTACAGAAAAGGATCCTACAAAGGATAACCTTAAAGCTGCTCTGACCTTTTATTCTTCATTTGACAAAAGTGTTGAAGCTGATTTTGCATTAGGGGATAAACATTTATACACTGTTCCTAATAGACAAGCAAGAGATTCTGCTCAAGTTGGACTCCATAAACCTGATATAAAACATGTAACTGCTCAAGGGAAGTTTGGAGGTGCTTTATTATTTACAGATAAAAGCCCGGGAAACATCTATTATTCAAGCACAAAAAACATTTCGTATTCAGAAACAGATTGGAGCGGTGCGGTGTCTTTTTGGTTGAGTTTAGATCCAAATACTGATTTAAAACCTGGCTATTGTGATCCAATTCAAATTACAGATGTTAGTTATAATGATGCTGCTATTTGGGTAGACTTTACCAAAGATGATACTCCTAGAAATTTTAGATTAGGAGTTATTGGCGATCGAAATTCTTGGAATCCAAATCCAGAAGGGCCAGATAATTCAAATCCTAATTTTATCAAGCAATTACCTGTTGTAGAAAATCCACCTTTTGAAAAAGGAAGATGGACACATGTTTTGATTAATTTTTCTAATCTTAATACTAAGAACGGAAAAGCTGAATTGTATCTAGATGGTAAATTAAAAGGAACTAGATCCGATATTACAGATCCATTTACTTGGGACTTAGAGAAGTCAAATATATATTTAGGTTTGAGTTATATTGGTTTGTATGATGAATTATCTATTTATAATAAAATACTTTCTGAAAAAGAGATAGCGATTCTATATAATTTAGAAAATGGTGTGCATAGTTTACTAAAATGATAAATTTACTAAAGCATAATGTAATTATAAAAAAACCATTCATTTTGAATGGGTTTTAATTTTAAGCTAAATCACTCTCTATCATCTCTTCACGAAGTTCTACTAGAGATTTCCAATAAAAATTAATTGGATACCATTTGTTTTTTTGTGAACTAGATTTAAGAAAGATCTTATCGTCTTCTAAAAATATTTGTTGACTATTCATGATTCGTTGGTTAAATTTTATCTATTTTTCTTATATCTATTTCTTCCCATATTAAAGACACCAATTTTTATTCCAACTCCTGCCGAAAATCCATTTGCATCAGTAATTGAAGTCGTGTCTAAATCTAATTTACTTAAGAATCGATACTTTGCTCCCATTTCAATTTGAACATATCTGGAAATATTATAAAGAATACTCACACCTGGTTCTACAGCAAATACAGCATCCCATTCTGGAACCTTTGTATTACTGTTGGTTATATCTCCTTCTACAACTCCTACTGCTCCTCCACCAAATAATATCGGAAAGGAAAGATTTACTTTATGCTTACTAAAAAGTATTGGTTCTATGTGAAACCCTCCATAAGCACCTACAAGATCAGCATTAGTAAAATCTGTACCATTTATATTTTGTTCGGAATAAAATGCTGTCCCAACTAATCCTATTTCAAATTCTTGATTGCTTACGTAAGCAATTTTTAAGCTCCCAATATATGTATCCTTATTGTTTATCTGTCCATAATAGGCAGAGATCCCTAAATAGACTCCATGTACTGTGTTTTTTCGATCATTAAATTCTATATAATCATTAGATTTTTGTGCATGGCTATAAAGTGACATTCCAGTCAGCAGGATAAAGAATAAAAGCTTGAATTGTTTCATAGTTATTAGATTTTACATTTATATAGACAACTCTAATAGACAAGGGTTGCATATGGTAGATTTAATTTATTAAATAGGTTGTAATTATTCTTTTAGTATGATGATTCCTTTTTTACCAACCAGGTTAAAAGTACCTGAAAGTGATTTGCCATATTCAGCCTTAATTTCACGTATTTTCATTCCTTTATCTATCACTTTGTTTGATATGTTTGAAAAGGATTTTGGCAACCTTAATAATCCTTGCTCGAGAGCAGCTTTAAACTTGAATGAAGTTTTAGTAATATTAATATCGATATCTGAAGATTCTTGATCTATGCTAACTATTATATCTGGCTGTTTTATTTTTAAAATTCTTAAATCTGCAAGTTTCATAGTAAGTTCTATTTCTTTACCAAGGTTTTCAATTTTTATATTTGAGAACCTAACTTTTCCATTTAAATTCTCAACATCTTCAATTATAATATCATCTTTATTAGAGATTAGTTCTAATTCATAAATTTGATTCATTTCAATTTTGGAACCACTAGAATTGATTAGTAAATTTTGTGACTTCTGTAAGTCAAGACTTCCGTTCTTTAAAATAATTTGTCCTGTATCAATAGTTTTAGCTCTTATTTTCCCATACTTCATTTCTATATTGGCCTTGGAAATTTTATCATTTAACCATAAATCTCCATGCTTCATGTTTACTTTGAGTTCACCGTCCCAATCATCCAAAATAATGTCTCCAAACTTATTTATAATATCTAACTCTACATTTTGAGGTAAGTATATCGTATAATCTATTTGAGCATTGCTCTTACCTATTGTTAGGTTATTAAAATATCGAGAAAAGAAACCATTTTTATTGCCTGAAATTCTTGATTCTACACGTATTAAATCACGTGATTCTTTAATGTCAACTTTAATGGCATCTAATATACTCTTAGCTCTTTCTTCCTTTTTATTTGTTACTTTAACATTAACAATTATTGCTACAATATTCTTCTCCCATCCTTTTATATTAATTTCACCATATTTGTTATCAAGATACAAGCGAACATCATCACTTACCCCTATTGTTTTTTCAATTTTTTTTGTGAAAGTATTTTGTGAGAACAAAGAAATACTTGTCAATAAAACACTAAAAAGCACAAACCTCTTATAGAATATATCCATCATCATAACCGATTTTTTTTGGTTTATTTATACGTTTCAATAAATTCTCCATTAATTCTATTCTTTTTTTATAATTTGTTATAATAGCTTCTAATACCGTTTCAGAATTAATGTCTCCGTCCAACTCTTCCTTTAATTTTTGATATTCAAAATCTAATTCATCTGTGAATTGAAAAAATTCTTTTTTCTCTTCTCCTGTTAATTTTGAGCTGTTTTTTATAAGGTTTGCTTGATGATTTACCAGCCCTATATAATGAATATCAATATCATTGAGCTCTTTAGATTCTGCACTTAGTCTAGTCTCATAATTATTAGACCCTAAAGCAAATAACCCTAAAAGGATAATAATAGATGCTGCAACATTAATTATCTTCTTTCTTGATAAGAAAATGATTTTAGCTGGTGCTTTAGATGCTTCTAACTTAGATTCAACTTGCGCCCAAATCTTATCTTTGTCTGCTTTGTATACATCAAAAGACTCCTTGTTCTTAATAATATGTTTTTCGAAATTATCTTTCATAATGAATTTAATATTTCTATTAGTTTTTTCTTCGCTCTATGATATTGAGATTTAGAAGTTGAGGTGCTTATTTTCAATATTTCAGATATCTCAACATGATCATAACCTTCAATTAAATACAGATTTATAATTTGTCTATAACCTACAGGCAACAGAGTAATTCCTTTGGTTATTTTTCTTATATCTACCTCTACAATACTTTCAAGGTTTTCATCCTTTAAATGATATATTTGATTATCAATAGGAACTATTGGTATTCTTTTTAATTTTAAATGATTGATGCTTTTATTAATCATTATCCTTTTCAACCAAGAGCCAAAAGTACTTTCGTACCTGAAAGAAGTAAGATTTTTAAATGCCTCAACAAAACTATCTTGAACAATATCTTCTGCATCTTCCTTTGTTTGTACCATTCGCATTACTACATTATACATAGCGTCTACATAAAGTTCGTATAGCCTGTATTGAGAGATTCTATCGCCTAACTTGCTCTTCTCTATAAACTCTTTGTGAGTGTGTAAAATATTGGTTTTCAATTGAAACTTTCTAACTGTATCTTCCGAAAAATAGTTATTGTTATTTAGGCTATTATTATAGACAGTTTAAAAAACGAAGGGTTGCATAGAAAGAGAAATCTTTCCATGAATTTTATAAAAACAGTAATAGGCAAGTATATTTATTGATTAATTTGGGAAAAGTGATTTATCCAATCCCGGTACAATGCGTAATGCATTTTTATAGTATATTTTTTTTAGAACTTTATCCGATAAATCTAAACCATACATTGGCCAGAAAGCATGATATTTCTTATGATAAGGGAAGTATTCATCAGCACTTTCTAATACTCTAAAATAAGTAGGAAACTCCTCTGGTTTCCAACTATCTTTTCCAAAGAGAATTCTATCTTGATATTTTTCAAAGAAAGCTTTAGCAAATCTAGGTTGCCTTCCTAATTCTGCAATAATGGCTCCAATACCTACATTCATATTTGGAATTTCATCTAATAATTCACCTAGCTTCCCTAAACTATTCGCCATCCACCCCATATGAGCACTAATAAAAGTTGTTTTCGGATTATTCTTAAACATATTATGCTGTTCCTGCATGATTTGCTCCCAAGGGGCTGGATTATCAGCTCCACGTTTACGTCTTGGTCTAGTTTTAAGCTCTAACCAACGTTCATTGTCTCCATCGAAGGCATCCCAAAATGATTTTGGGTCTGCAGAATGGATTAAAACGGGAATTCCTAACTCTCCACACTTTTTCCAAATAGGGTTTAATCTTGGGTCATCGATAGAAACTCTATTGCCTTTATGATCAACATCTCGCAAGCCTAAACTTTTGTATATTTTTAACCCTCGAGCTCCATTTTTAACATCCAACTCTAACTGTTTTACAGTTTTCTCTATCCAATCTGGGCTTCCAACATTTTTATTGAATCCTATGTTAGCAAAAACAACAAATCGATTTGGATAATTGTCTTTGATGTTCTTTACTGATTTCATTAAATTATCTCCTGTCCTACCACTTAAATTAACCATAATTCCCATGTTTAATGTATCCATAGCAGCAATTACTGGTGCTAAATCTTGGGTTGGCATTCGATACTGATGCCCGTGGATATCTATAAAAGGAAATTTAGCTTTCTTTATGATTTTCCCTGGAACTACAAGTGTAGATTTTGGGTTGTACTCTTCAAAACTCATGTTCTGTGCAGAGATAGCAAATGAAAAAGTGAGTAAACAACTAGAAAGTAGAATGTATTTAAGTTTCATCAAAATATTTTTAAGTGGGCTAAAGTTATGCATAAGAAGATACATTTTTTAATGAATGCTGAAATTTAACGTAATCTTATAAAATGTTTGTATAAAAAAGAGGATTACATTTCTGTAATCCTCTTTTAATGATGTAATCTATTCTAATTTAAATCACTCTTTATCAATCAATTCATACCCTTGCTTAATTCCTTTTTCAATGGCAGGAACACCACGTTTCATCCACATAGGTTTTTTGGCATCTTTCAAATAATAATCGAAAAATTGAGCCATGCGGATATTAAAATCTTTTCTGTGCTGCATTTTTAATGGCCAGTGAGGCTCACCATTATAGTTTAAGAACCATGATGTTTTACCTAAACGTCTTAATGCTGTAAAGAATTCTATTCCTTGATACCATGGTACATGGCCATCAGCATCGTTGTGCATAATTAATATTGGAGTGTTTATTCTATCAATATTAAAGATTGGTGAATTTTCAATATAACGCATCGGATATTCCCATGGAGTACCTCCTATTCTACTTTGTGTATGCTCATATTGAAATTGTCTGCTTAAACCTGTCCACCATCGAATTCCTCCGTAAGCACTTATCATATTCACTACAGGTGCTCCAGATTCTATTGCAGCAAAAATATCTGTTTTAGTAGCTAAATGAGCAACTTGATATCCTCCCCAACTATGACCTTGAGCTCCTATTTTTTTCTTATCAATAAATCCTTTATCAATCATAGAAGAAACACCTGCCACAACACTATTATAAGCATCTTCTCCAGGGTAACCAGTTCTATATACTATATCTGGATTGAAGATCACATAGCCTCTACTCGTATAAAAACTATAGTTAATGCTAGATCTTCCTGGAGATGGAGCTCTATGTCTATGTAATCCATTAGAACTACGCTCATAGAAGTTTACCAACATTGGGTACTTTTTATTTGGGTCAAAGTTTTCAGGCTTAACAAGCAGTCCTTTAAGTGATTTCCCTTCCAGTGAAGTAAAGTCTACCAATTCAATGGTTCCCCAATTGTAATCTTTCTGTTGTGGGTTAGCATCACTTATAATTACGTCTTTCTTAAAGCTCAAATCTGAAACTCGAATATTTGGGAAGTCAATAAACGATTGACGTGTAAACATTACTTCCTTACTGTTTTTAGCTTTCACAGGTCTAGAGTAACTATAAGGGCCTTCTAAAAGTTGTTTCCCTCTATTTCTCTTTGCATCATACTCGTAATATCCTGCATCTTTTGTTTCTTCATTAAAGGTTGATAATAACCATTTTTTTGAAGTATCTAAAAAACGCTCTTCATTATCTATTCTCACATAACGATAGGTTATTTTTGATTCCCTTCCTCTAGTTAAGCGTGAATTCTGACCTGTTTTCGGATTGAAAGAAAACAGATCATATCGGTCGTACAATATAATAGCTTCATCATTTTGCGTCCATCCTGCCATTCCATAAGATCTAGGATGATTAGGAGTATCATTTAATTCATTGTAAAAAACAGCTCCATTGGTAAGGTTTGTATTCTTGTTTGCTGCAATATCATGTGAATACCAAGTACTATCTACAGAATGATATCCGTAGGCGTATTTTCCTTGAGGGCTTAATTGTGCTCGTCCAGCAAATCGAGTGAATGCTCTAGTGCTTTTACCTGTTGTAGAATTTACAATATTATAGTCACTAGCTCTAATTGCTGTCCATTGACTTTCTCTCATGTAAGGTGTCGAATTGGCTGCTAATACATTTTCAGCATTCCCTTCATTCCCTATTTGAGCATTAGGATATTCTGTTGTAGCTAGTTGAACTAACTTGTTATTACTTTTTAAATGTATGGCTGTTCTATATGACTTACGTTGATCGTTTCTTACTTGCAATTCTTGAACAGTATACAATCTAGGCGAATCATATGCCCAAACTTCTACACTTGCAATTTCTTCTTTTAACAATGTAGTATCTTTTACTATGGCTGGCGTAGCCAACCCAAAGTACATTTTACTGTTATCTTTTGAGAAGTTAATCCTTCCATCAGGAGAAACTCTATACCCTTTTGGTGCGCTGTTCGCATCAACAACTTTAGCAGCAGTATTTGCTCCTTCTTTCCAAGTGTATAGTTCATTTGGTCTTACCAAAGCTTTCGTTGTATCTTGATCAACGACGAACCCAAGACTAGAACCTTTATCGTTTAAAGTAAGTTGATAGTATTTCGATTTACTATTGGAAGAGAACACTTCTGAATTACTTTTGTTCTCTAGATTCATTACATAAACCCCGCCTTTCTTAGTGTTGTTTTCACCTGTAGATACATAAGCCAATCGCTTTCCTTCTTTTGCAAAAGTATAACTCGTTACAAACTTAAGTGTGTCTTCTTGTTGTGTGTTTAGATTCCTAACAACCAAATGATAGCCATTTTTCTTGCTTACCTTTTTTACTTTTTTCTTTTTCTTAGCAGGCTTCTTTTTACTTTTATCTTCCGTTTTTTTATCCGTTTTCTTTTTTGGTTGTGGGATATCTTCCAAAAGGTAAGCAACGTAACCAGACCATTTTTCTGGCATTTTGTACGACTTTATATTTGGAATTTTAACCAAAGATTTAGACTTTATATTGAAAATAGCCAACGTGTCTTTAGGCATCTTATTCTTTTTTACTTTTCTACGTTTCATTTCAACAACGCTATCTTTCCATGCTTTAATTGTAAAAAGGGCGTGTTTAGAATCGTACGTAAATCTACCTCCAGCAACTCTTTCATATTCAAAGAGAGTTTTAGCCTTGGTGGTTTTTAATTTTAAGAATCTGTCTTTTTCTCCCCTTTCTAAAGAATACAGGATAAATTCCCCATCATTAGATATGGATTGACTTCTGATCGCATTCCAGATGTCAAAATCTGGGTGATCAAGTACTTTTTTTTGGGCTGTTACTGAAAGTGTAGCAAAGCATACTACAGCTAGAAGGAACCTTTTCATGAAGTTTGGTTTTAATGTTGACCATAAATGTACGAATCTTCTTCTTATGTTGAAGAATTATAGTTAGAGTAGTTCAACTTTAAACTAAATAGAAATCTTTCTCTTCCTTGCTTCTATTTTCCATACATCAACTTTTTCACCTTGAACAATCACAGATACGTCATCGTGTAGATTGATAGATGGACAGACATGATATGGAACACCATAAAATACATCGCCAATTTGGATGTGCTCCCAATCCTTCACCTTTAAGATACCGTGCTCTTCACTTTGAGATAGTAATTCATAATCTTTAAGATTTAAAAATTTGATTCTTTTATCAATTGAATTCTCTGGAGCTACAGATTTATGCCCCAAGTCAACAGTAATAATACCATTCGTAGGTTTGGAAATAACTCTCGTAACTAACAATGCAGCATATTTAAATTCTTGTTCCGTTAGTTTTTCTTCATAACCCCAATCCCAAAGCAAACAAGTTCCCGGACTACAAATCCTATCATCTTCTGTTACATGGGAAGTAAAAGAAGGAGTTCCGCCAGAAATCAACTGAAGAGATGAATCATGACCTTTTAACGTATTGTATAATGTAACTACTTTCGTGAATTCATTTTCAATAGTAGTTTTACGATCCTTGAAATTAGGATTTCTAAGATGACCATCATATACATGCAAGCCTTTAAAAGTAAGATAAGAGCTGTTTTTAATTTTTTCTATCAACTGATCAAGTTCATCACCTATTTGAATTCCTGAACGATTCATTCCGCTATTAATATCAATAAAAACAGAAAAAACCGATTTTCTCTCTATTGCTTCTCTTTCTAGTTTTTTGACTGACACTAAATTATCTACAATCGTTGAGAACTTAGTATTAGGAAAAGATGTTGTTAGAAGTCCAAAGCGGTTAATTTTTGGACCTACCAGTTGATGTGCAATTAAAACACGTTCTGCTCCTTCTCTAGCGGCTATTTCAGCTTCAGCAATAGTGGAAGATTTAAATTTTTTAATGCCTTTATCAATCATCAAAGCAATTACTTTGGGCATTTTATTCGTTTTAATGTGAGGCATCAACTTAGAAGGATCATTATTAACCATCAATAGCATGTTGTCTATGTTGAATGATAAACGCTCTTTATATAAAACGACGGAAGGAGAATCTACCTCTTTTATATTTTGTATGGTATACCAATCTGAAGTCATATAGTACTTAAATAAAGTTTAAAATTATGGATTAAATTTCAACTATTTTATGGAAAAAGAGTATTCTTTCTTTTAATTTATTAGTTTTAACTCCAAAATTTTTACAACCATGAAACGACTTATTTTTTTCTTTCTTTTAATTTCATTTACAATTCAAGCACAAGATGATCCAAATTGGATGAGGCACTCAGCTATTTCACCCGATGGAACTCAGATTGCGTTTACTTATAAAGGCGATTTGTATAAAGTAGCTTCTTCAGGTGGAGATGCGCAACAACTTACCTTTCACAGCGCCCATGATTATAAAGCAGTTTGGAGTAAGGATGGCTCTAAAATAGCTTTTGCTTCTAATCGCTATGGCAATTTTGATATTTATGTAATGGATTCAAAAGGAGGGTCTGCAAATAGATTGACTTTTCATTCGAACAATGAAATACCTTATACATTCTCTTCAAATGATAGAGAGATCATTTTTGGAGCACTACGTCAAGATGATGTAAAACACAGACAATACCCTCATGGATCACAATCTGAATTGTATAGTGTTCCTGTAAAAAGCGGAAAAGTAAGTCAAATTCTTACTGTACCAGCTGAATACGTACAAGTATCAAAAAATGGGAATACGATGCTGTATCAAGATAAAAAAGGTGGAGAAAACGAATGGAGAAAGCACCACACTTCATCAATCGCTAGAGATATCTGGACCTACAACACAAAAACCAAAGCACATAAAATGATTACTTCTTTTAAAGGAGAAGACAGACAACCAATATTCAGTACTGATGAAAAAAGCATCTATTATTTAAGTGAAAAGAGTGGAACATTTAATGTGCATAAAATGTCATTAAGCAATCCTAGTCAAGATCAACAACTTACAAAATTTAAATTACATCCTGTACGTTTTTTAAGTATGGGTAATGGAGTCCTTTCTTTTGGTTTTGACGGAGAGTTATATACTATGAGAGAAGGCGGAAAACCTTCAAAAGTAAAGGTGAGTATTAGAACACAAGACAAAGATAATAGTGATCGGTTTGTTTCTATTAGCGGAGGAATTAATGAAATGGCAATTTCTCCTAATGGAAAAGAAATCGCTTTTATTGCAAGAGGTGAAGTATTTGTTACCTCTGTAGATAAATCATTTACCAAAAGATTAACCAATACTCCAGAAAATGAACGCTTTGTAACTTGGGGTCCAGAAGGAAAATCTGTGGTATATAGTAGTGAAAGGAATGGGAAATGGAGTATTTATAAAACAGAGAAAGTAAGAAAAGAAGAACCATTCTTTTATGCTGCCACGCTATTAAAGGAAGAAGCTGTGATTGAGAATAAGTTAGATAATTACTTAGCTCAGTATTCTCCCGATGGCAAAAAACTTGCTTTTGTTGAAGGACGCAGAACAATAAAAGTTAAAGATGTAGCGAGTAAAAAAGAGGTGACTCTATTAACTCCTAAGGATTTATTTCATATGCGTGATGGAGATAAAAACTTTACTTGGAGTCCAGATAGCAAGTGGTTATTAATTGATTGGGGGAAAACATTGAGTAATGGAGAGGTCTTATTAATGGCTGCTGACGGTTCTAAACGAGTAAACTTAAACGAAAGCGGATATTATGATTATAGTCCGAAATGGGTGAATGGAGGAAAACAAATGATTTGGTTTAGCAATAGAAATGGGTTGAAGTCATATGCAACAAGCGGTCAATCTCAAAGCGATGTATACAGTATGTTTTTTACTCAAGATGCTTGGGATGAATTTAATTTAAGTGATGAAGACTACAAATTACAGTTAGCTATTAAGGAAGAAGATAAAAAAGCAAAAGAGAAAGCTAAGAAAGACACTAAAGATAAAAAGAAGGATCCTAAAAAAGCAAAGACCGATGCTAAGAAAGAAGTACCTGCTTTAAAATTCGATTGGGATCTTATGAAAGATAGAACAAAGAGATTAACCATCCACTCCTCTAGCCTAGGTGATGCTGTCCTTTCTAAAAAAGGAGATAAATTATATTATTTGGCAAGTTTTGAAGGAAGAGCGAATCTTTGGAGTACCAATCTTCGCACAAGAGAAACTAAGATGGTCATGAAATTAAATGCTCGTTTCGGAAGTTTACAATGGGATAAAGACATGAAAAATTTGTATTTATTGAGTAGTGGTAGAATTTCTAAGATCAGCCCTGAAACTGGGAAACAAAAAGGAGTGAAAATTAATGGCGAAATGGAATTGGATGCGAATGCTGAAAGAGTTGCCATGTTTGATCATGTTTGGATTCGTACCAAAGCTATTTTCTATGAGCCTACGTTTCATGGAGTAGATTGGAATAAAATGAAGAAAGAGTATCAAAAATATTTACCATCTATCGGAAACTCTTATGAGTTTTCTGAAATGCTGTCGGAAATGCTAGGAGAGCTTAACGTCTCACATGCTGGTGCTGGTTATAGAGGTAGCAATGTTAGCAATGCAGATGCAACAGCATCACTAGGTGTTTTTATGAATTATAAACATAAGGGTGATGGTATTTTAATTGATGAAATCATCACTGGAGGCCCTTTAGATAGAGCAAAATTTAAAGTGACAGCAGGAATGATTATTGAAAAAATTAATGGAAAAACAGTTGATAAAGATGTTGATGTTGCAAAATACTTAAACAGAAAAGCTGGGAAATTTATGCTGTTGGATATTATAGATCCAAAAACAAAAAAGAAACAAACGATTACCGTAAAACCAATTTCACTGGGTGCTGAAAATCGTTTGTTGTACAACAGATGGGTGAAGATTAACGAAAAAGAGGTTGATAAACGAAGTAATGGACAATTAGGATATGTTCATATTCCAGGAATGGGTGATGGACCTTATCGAAGTATTTACCAAGACATGATGGGCAAATATTTAGATCGTAAAGGAGTTATTGTTGATACACGTTTTAATGGCGGTGGAGATTTGGTGGCTGATTTAGCAATGTTCTTTACAGGAGTTCCTTTTATCAGTTATGCAACCGAAGCCAAAGTTGTTGGAGGTGAACCTACTTCTCGTTGGACCAAACCAACCTTGTCTATCTTTAATGAGAGTATGTATTCAGATGGACATTGTTATGCTCAGGGTTATACAGATCTTAAAATTGGAAAAACTGTTGGGATGCCAGTACCTGGAACCTGTAGTTTTGCAGGATGGGAAGGATTACCTAATGGTTCTTTTTGGGGTGTTGTTCCAGTAAGTGCTAAAAATATTGATGGAAAATGGATGGAAAACTTACAGACCGAACCTACAATTAAAGTAAAAAACATGCCAGGGATTATAGACAACGGTCGTGATCAACAATTAGAACGTTCTATACAAGAAATGTTGAAGGATGTAAAATAGTTCTTCATTATTATAAGCATCTTAAAAGTTGATTGTGTTTGATTGAGGTTCTCTTAATCCACAATCAACTTTTCTGTTATAAACACCTTTTTAAGTATGTTTCAATGTTAATTTATTATTAAATAATAATGTTACATTCTTTTTTAATAGTATTACTATTATATTTGCAATCAAAATAATTTTAATATGCAAAGATTACTGTCAACTATTAAGATTCAGGTCAATGAGAACTTGTACAATAAAGATCCAGAAACCTCAGAGTTAGGAAGGAAAATTATACAAAATAGTATTGAACTCATTCATGAAATGGGAATAGAATCATTTACTTTTAAGAAATTAGGAGTTGCTATTATATCTAATGAAAGTTCAATATATAGGTACTTTGAAAACAAACATAAGCTACTACTCTACTTAACTTCTTGGTATTGGAGTTGGATTGAGTATCAATTGGTATTTAGCACATTCAATGTAGAAAACCCAACTGAAAAGATTGAGAAAGCTATTGAAATTTTAACTCAAACTGTGAGTCAAGATTCTAATTACAAACATATAAATGAAGTTTTATTGAGTCAGATAGTAATCAATGAATTTTCAAAATCATATTTAACAAAAGAAGTAGATACAGAAAATAAAGAAGGATATTTTTCTGTGTTCAAGCGATTAATAACAAGAGTTCAAGAAATTATTATTGAAATCAATCCTTCATATCCTTATCCCTTCAGTTTGGCAAGTACAGTTATTGAAGGTTCATTATATCAAAACTTTTTGAAGGACCATTTCACATCGATTACAGATTGTAATTCACCAAAAGAAATTAAAGAATTTTTTATTCATTTAGTTAACACAACTTTGAAAAACAGTTAATAATGTCAGATAACTTTTTAACCGCTTGGCAACGTTTTATTGGATTATTACAGCTTGACAGGAGAGATGTACTTCAAGTATTTTATTATGCAATTTTTGCTGGTATTGTAAGTCTTACTTTGCCATTAGGGATTCAAGCAATTATTAACCTAATACAAGGCGCACAAATAAGTACATCCTGGATTGTATTAGTTGTCTTAGTTACACTTGGAGTCGCTTTCACTGGAATTCTACAAGTAACTCAAATGAGAATTATTGAAAACATTCAGCAAAAGATATTTACACGTTCTTCTTTTGAGTTTTCGTATCGTTTCCCTAAGATTAAAATGAGTGAATTACGAAACCAGTACCCTCCAGAATTGGCAAATCGTTTTTTTGACACCTTAACAATTCAAAAGGGGTTATCAAAAATATTGATTGACTTCCCTACTGCTTTGTTGCAAATTATATTTGGATTGACTCTATTATCTTTTTACCACCCATTCTTTATTATTTATGGAATTTTATTGCTGCTGCTAATCTACATCGTATTTAAGTTTACAGCTCAAAAAGGATTGGAAACAAGTTTAAATGAGTCAAAATATAAGTATAAAGTGGCTCATTGGATTCAGGAAATTGCAAGAGCAATTGTGAGTTTCAAGTTGTCTGGAAAGACAAGTTTAGCTTTAGATAAGAATGATGTTTTGGTTGAAGAGTATCTAAATTATAGAGAAAGTCATTTCAAAATATTGATTTTGCAGTTTATTCAAATGATTGGCTTTAAAGTCCTTGTTACTGGGGGTTTACTATTGATCGGAGGAATTTTAGTAATGAATCAGCAAATGAATATTGGTCAGTTTGTCGCTGCAGAAATTATTATCATTATTGTCATTGGTTCGGTTGAAAAATTAATTATCGGACTTGAATCTTTTTATGACGTGCTTACGTCCTTAGAGAAGCTTGGCCAGGTTGTAGATAAAGATTTAGAAGCACAAGGAGGTGAAAAGCCTTTATTAGAAGAAATAAATATAGAATTAGATAATGTTTCTTTTATCGTAGCAGAAAAAGACAAACCTATTTTAAGTAACATTAGTTTAAAAATTAACCATAAAGACAAAGTTATCATTAATGGTTCAAGCGGTTCAGGGAAAACTTCGCTTTTAAAATTAATAGCAGGTGTTTTAGAGCCTACAAAAGGGAATATATTCATCAATGATACTAAGTTAAAAAACATTCATTTAAATCATTATAGAGCTGTTGTTGGTCAAACTTTATCAGAAGACACTCCATTTGAAGGAACGATTTTAGAGAATATCACTTTTGGAGATACCAATATTTCTCAGGAAGATTTGAATTGGGCTATTAAGAATACTGGATTAAAAGATTTTATAAAAAATCAGCCAAATGGTTTAAAAACGATGTTGTATCCAGAAGGAAAACAAATGTCGTTTTCTATAGCTAAGAAAATTGTCTTGGCTAGAAGTATAGTGCATAAGCCTAAACTACTAATTCTTAAAGAACCTTTAGAGCATTTTGATGCAGATAAAGCAGAAATCATTATGAAGTTTTTATCTCATAAAGATAGACCTTGGACTATGATTGTAGTCAGTCAGAACAACAATTGGGCAAAAAATTGCTCAAAAGCATATACAATTGTTAATGGTGAATTAAAAGGATAGAAAGATGTTAAACATTTCAAACAACAAATTAAATCAGTCAGTAGATATAGAGCATTATGGATCAGTAAAAAAAGCGTTCTTTAAGAAAGATCATAAACGTTTCAATCGCTTTTTAATCGCTTTTACAATCATTTTATTCATTATACTATTCTTGCCTTGGACTCAGAATGTTACTAGCATAGGAAATGTAACAACCTTAAGACCAGATCAAAGACCTCAAACCATTCAGTCTGCTATTCCAGGGAGGATTGAAAAATGGTACGTAAATGAAGGTGATTTTGTGAAAAAAGGAGACACCATATTGTTTATATCTGAAGTAAAAGGTGAGTATTTCGACCCTAAACTGATGCAAAGAACCCAACAACAGATCAATACAAAAGGTAAGTCTGTGAATTCTTATCAGAATAAAGTAAAATCATTAAATAATCAAGTTGCTTCTTTAAAACAAGAATTAGTATTAAAGACGAAGCAAGCAAACAACAAATTAATACAAGCGAACTTAAAAGTAAAAAGTGACAGTATTAATTATGAAGCTTCTAAAACCAATCTTTCAATAGCAGAAAGACAATATGAACGTGCAGATATGCTTCAAAAAGAAGGAATCAAAGCGATAAAAGATGTTGAAGAGAAAAAACTAAAGTTACAAGAAACACAAGCAAAGATTATTGGGGCAGAAAACAAATTACTGTCAAGCAAAAACGAAGTAATCAATGCTAAAATTGAATTGAATAGAATTAAAGCTTCTTATACCGATAAAATTTCAAAAGCTGAAAGCAACAAATTTACAGCACAATCTAGCCAGTTTGATACAGAGGCTCAAGTAACAAAATTAGAAAATTCATTTTCTAACTATTCGATGAGAAACGACATGTATTACATAAAGGCTCCTCAAGATGGCTATATTAATAAAGCTATTCGAGGAGGAATTGGTGAGACATTTAAAGAAGGTGAAGAATTGGTTGGAATTATGCCTGCTAATTTTGAAGTAGCGATAGAAACCTACATTGAGCCCATAGATTTGCCATTAATTCATAAAGGAGAAAGCGTTCAAATTCAATTTGATGGATGGCCAGCAATTGTGTTTAGTGGATGGCCAAACACTTCATACGGAACGTTTACGGGTAAAGTTGTTGCTATTGAAAACTTCATAAGTAAAAATGGGAAATACAGAGTTTTAATTGCTCCAGACAAAGACAAGCCTAAGTGGCCTAAAGCCTTAAGAGCAGGGTCAGGAGCTAGATCAATAGCATTGCTAGAAGATGTGCCTATCTGGTTTGAATTATGGAGAAAGTTAAATGGCTTCCCTCCTAATTACTATCAACCTACAGTAAAAAATATAGCTACAAAAAAGTAACATATGAGGAAATCTATCTTTTTATTATTTTTCTTTTCTATAGTGATTGCAAATGCTCAAGAGTTAGATTCTAAAGTCATGAGTCTACAAGAATACTTGGGGTATGTAAAGCAATTTCATCCTATTGTAAAGCAAGCAAACCTTGTGATTGCTGAAAGTGAAGCAAAATTGCTAAAATCAAGAGGTGCTTTTGATCCAAAATTAGAGGTTGATTATGCTAAAAAGCAATTCAAAGGAAGCGAATATTACAACAAACTAAACGCAACATTTAAAGTGCCAACCTGGTATGGAATAGAATTGAAAGCAAATTTTGAAGAAAACAGAGGTGCATTTTTAAACCCTGAAGCTACTATTCCAACTGATGGATTGTACAGCGTAGGAGTTTCAGTTTCTTTGGCTAGAGGTTTATTAATCAATGAGCGAATGAGTATGCTGAAACAAGCAAAACTCTTTAAAGAGCAAGCTAAAGCCGATAGACAACTTTTAGTCAACGATATTTTAATGCAATCTGCTAAAGCATATTTTGATTGGCTAAAAACATATAAAGAGAAACTAGTATACGTTTCTTTTCTAGAAAACTCTCAACTTCGTTTTAATAGTGTGAAAAAGAGTTTTATTGCTGGAGAAAGAGCAGCAATAGATACCTTGGAAGCTGGAATTACAGTGAATAACAGAAAGTTAAACCTAGAAAAATCCCTTATAAAGTATACAAAATCAACATTGAAACTTTCAAATTTTCTTTGGCTAGAAAATAATGTTCCTATTGAATTGCAAGAAGGAATTACTCCAGATGTGAATACTTTTAAATCGATTGACATTTCACTAAATATCAATGCAATTCAGATAGATAGTTTGAATATGAAAATACATCCAAAGCTAATTTCATTGGATCGGAAGTATGAAAGCTTAAAAATTGACAAACGATTAAAAGCGAACAGATTATTACCACAAATAGATTTAGAGTATAATTTCTTAACACAAACTCCTGAGTTCATAAATTCTCTTGATCAAAATCAATATAAAGGAGGCGTAAAAGTTAAGTTTCCTTTATTCTTGCGTAAAGAAAGAGGAGATTTGAAAATATCCAAACTTAAAATCCAAAGTGCTGAATACGAAATTGCAAGCGCACGTGTAAATTTAAGTAATAAGGTGAAATCTGTTACGCAAGAAATTAATTCTTTAGAAAGACAAAATGGATATGCAATTCAAATTGTAAAAGACTATCAAACATTACTAACCGCTGAAGAACGAAAGTTTTTCTTAGGTGAAAGCTCTATATTCTTAGTAAATTCTAGAGAATCTAAATTGATAGATTCAAAACTAAAAGCCATCGATGTATTAAATGATTATTTAAACTCAAAAGTAACCTTAGTAAATACCTTAGCTTTGATGAACCCATAATCTTAAAAAGTATTTAACTTTGTACTGTAAACTTTAAAACATGGAGTTGAAAATTCAAATTGCTTTAATAGCTGCTGCTTTTGTTATACTTATTACATTGATGGGTATCACTAAGAAAATTACAAGAAAAGTTTCTTTAGTAAAAAGCCTAGAACCACATAGAAGAAAAGTGGTATTGAATTCTTTTTTCTTCGGATATTATGTGCTTTTTTTTACTGCGATAATCATTATTCTTGGAATTGAATTAAAAGAGCTTTCAGTTTTTCTATCATCAATATTAGCAGTTATTGGTATTGCTTTCTTTGCTCAATGGTCTTTACTATCAAACATTACAGCTAGTATTATCATTTTCTTTTATCATCCTTTAAAGATTGGAGATAAAGTCCGTATTCTAGACAAAGAGTTCGATTTTGTTGGAAAAGTAACTGATATCACAGGATTCTATGTAATGATGATGACGGAAGAAAATCAAAAAATCACCATCCCTAATTCATTAGTTCTACAAAAAGGAATAGAATTTTTGAAATAAAATTCTACTTGCTAATAATTCTTTTTCTTTTGTTGAAAATTTTTAAGTTTGTTAAAACTTATATTTATGAAGCTGATTCGGTTGTTTTTTATTTCATTATTCTTATTAACAACAGTAAATACTTACGCTCAGCATTCTGTAGCCAGAGATTGGAATGAAGAACTGTTAGGAGCTATTAGAAAAGATTTCGCTAGACCAACCGTACATGCTAGGAATTTATTTCATAGTTCTGTGGTTATGTATGATGCGTGGGCCATTTTTAATGATGATGCTGAAGCGGTCTTTCTCGGGAAAACTTTTGGAGGATACACTTGTAATTTTACTGGAATTGAACCACCTGAAAATGTTGATAAAGCTATTCATAAAATTATAAGTTATGCTATGTATCGCTTATTGAATCATCGATTTGAAAACTCTCCAGGAGCTACGGTTTCCTTAGCTTCTTTTACGAGTTTGTTTCAATCATATGGATATGACATCAATTTTACATCTGTTGATTATACTTCAAACTCTTATGCTGCACTAGGGAATTATTTAGCACAAGAAATGATTGCTTTTGGGATGCAAGATGGGGCAAATGAAGCAAATAGTTATGAAAATCTTTATTATACAGTAGATAATGACCCTCTTATTTTAAAATTATATGAAGATAATGACGGTATAGATCCTAATAAATGGCAACCTTTAGCTTTTGATGTATTCATCGATCAATCTAATAACCCTTTTCCTTTAAATACACCGGGTTTCTTAAGTCCAGAATGGGGGGAAGTCATTCCTTTTTCTTTAAAATCAAATGATCTAACTATTTTAAATGATGGTTTTGATAGTTATATATATAATGATCCAGGAGCACCTGTCTATATTCAGAACTCTACCTCAGATGGAATAGATGATCCTTATAAATGGCACTTTGCATTGGTAATTGCTTGGTCTGCTCACTTAGACCCTGCTGATAATACGATGATAGATATCTCTCCAAGCTCTATAGGCAATGTAAATTTGACAGCATTCCCTTCAACATTTAATGAATATAAATCTTTCTATAATTTCACCAATGGTGGAGATATAGGAACAGGTCATGCTACCAATCCTTTTACCGGCTCACCTTATACTTCTCAAATAATTAAAAGAGCCGATTATGCTCGTGTTTTAGCAGAATTTTGGGCAGATGGTCCAGATTCTGAAACCCCTCCAGGTCATTGGTTTACAATTCTAAATTATGTAAGTGATCATCCAGAAACCGTAAAACAATTTGGTGGTCAAGGGACAATATTAAGTGACCTAGAATGGGATGTGAAAAGTTATCTGGCTATGGGTGGAGCTATGCATGATTCTGCTGTTAATACTTGGGGAATTAAAGGGTATTATGATTATATAAGACCTATTTCAGCAATTCGATATATGGCATCAAAAGGGCAAAGTACAGATTCTAATTTAGCTAGTTTTGATCCACATGGTTTGCCATTAATTTCAGGATTGATAGAATTAATAGAAACTGGAGACCCTTTGGCTGGTGTTGGAGACGAAAATGTAGGTAAGGTTAAAGTAAAGTCTTGGAAAGGCCCAGATTTTATTGCTAATCCAGCTACTGATATTGCTGGTGTTGATTGGATTTTAGGGACACATTGGTGGCCTTATCAGCGACCTACTTTTGTAACTCCTCCGTTTGCTGGCTATGTATCTGGTCATTCAACATTTTCTAGAGCTGCTTCTGAAGTACTAACTTTAATTACTGGTGATGCTTTTTTCCCAGGAGGAATGGGAACGTTTGATGTTGATCAAAATGAGTTTCTTGTTTTTGAACAAGGTCCTAGTGAAAATTTCACATTGCAATGGGCAACGTATAGAGATGCTTCCGACCAAACTAGTTTGTCTAGGATTTGGGGAGGTATCCACCCACCAATAGATGACATTCGTGGTCGAATTATTGGAGATAAAATTGGAAGAGAATCTTTTGCTTTAGTTCAACAATATTTCTCTGGTACTTTAAGTGTTAATGATGAATTTGTAAATAACAATACCAGCATTTTCCCAGTTCCTATCCAGAACTCATTAACAATAAAAACTTCTTATTTAGAAGAAATAGAAATTCAAATAATTTCGTTAACAGGACAATTGATTTATTCTAAAAAACAATCAAATCACAATGGAGAAATTCAGATAGAATTAAATCAATTATCTAATGGAATCTATATTTTAAAGGGAACCTCTAACAATAATACAATACTGTTTCAGAAAAAAGTAATTCGATAATTTTTTAAAAATCAACTACAATCCCAATACTAGGAATTGGAGTGCTTGTATCTTGTTCTATTTCTGTTAAACTTCTTGGATTGATTAAATTCCCACTAATATCGCGTGTTAAACCGTATTCTGGTGGTGTAGGAATATTTTGCTTGAGAATATTTTGAACTTCAAAAAAGATGTTTAAACTCCATTTTTGATAATTCCATTTTTTATCTGCACGGACATCTAATTGACTAAAAGTTTTTAACTTCTCTTCTCCTAAACGACTGTAATCTAAGATAACTTCTGGGTAGGTAATTAATGTTTGTGTTAGATCTTTAGGAACAAATGGTGTTCTTCCCGCAAAACGATAGCGTGAACTTATTTCCCAATTTTTCTTTAACTTATAACCTCCAACAAAAGAAACCAAATGACGGCTGTCCCATACAGAAGGAATATAAATTGATGTATCAAATCCAGTAAACTCACTAAAGAAATAGGTATAAGAGAAAATACTATAAAAGTTATTGGATAACTTTTGCTGGTATTGAAATTCTAACCCATAGCTTCTTCCCTTTCCAACTGTTTCAATATCTTCATTTCCTAAGACTTCAAAATCCGCTCCCTTATTAGCCAAAGAAACTTGATCTAATACAGAAACAGGGTAATCATTGTATCGTTTATAGAACCCTTCTATCGAAACACTTGCAGAGGGACTTAAATAATGTTGTAATCCAAGGACATAATGATTGCTTTGTGTATAATCACTGTCTTTGTTGGTTAAAAATCCATTGTTATCTCTAAACCCAAGAATTGTATACGGAGCTATTTTATAATAGCGCCCAGCTGTTGCACTGATACGCCAATCTTCAACAAATTCATAAGACAAGGAAATTCTTGGTGAAAAGGTTGACAATAGATCATTTGAATTTGTAAAGCTATCATCATCCATTCTAAATCCAAAAGAAACATCTAATTTATTCTGAAAGAAAGACCGTGTTGCGTTTGCAAAGATTCCGTATTTCATGAAATCTATTTCTGTAGTATAAAAAATATTGTCTGTGTTATTTGTTGTATTGTTTGTGTAAAATGAATGTTGAGCGTTAAAACCTCCTGTAAACTTCCAGTCATTAGCAAACGTTGTTAGTTGATACCGCAGTTTGGTTTCAGATTCAACTGCATCATTTCTGAAAATAATTCCCGTTTCATTCTCAGGATCTATATAATTTGTAAATACATTTTCTAAACGATTGTTGCTTATCGTAGTTTCCATAAATCCAGAACCGTCTAGAAACCTTTTCCTCCAAGTAACACCCATTGTATTTGTCTTTTGTTCAATAAAAGGAGCTTGTTCTAAAACTGCCTGTGCTTCTTCATCAAATTCATCTGGTGCCTCAACTGAAAAATTATCAATAGACCCTAAGCCAACAACATATAGGTCATTATAATCATTTATCTTATGTGATAGCTTGTATTGATAATCCCAATAGTTAGGCCGGATTGGCAAGCCTATCAACTCAAATAAAGCTTGTAAATAGCTCCTTCTTACAGAAACTAAAAAACTGGTATTACTTTGTTCTTTATGCTTTTTAAACAAAGGCCCTTCAAAGGTAAAAGCAGCATCCGTTGCACTTATACGAATGTTTGTATTGAAACCTTCTCTATTTCCATCCCGTTGTTTGAACTGCAAAACACCCGATAATGGATTATCATATTGCGCTCCAAAAGCCGATGTTGATAAAGTAACATCACTAATAAAAGAAACATTCAACAAACCAACAGGGCCTCCTGCGCTTCCTTGTGTTGCAAAATGATTAATGTTTGGCACTTCTACTCCATCCAAATAATAAACGGTCTCATTTGGTGCTCCTCCTCGAATAATTAAATCATTACGAAAACCTCCAACAGATGGAGAAACTCCAGGCAATGTTTGTGCTACTTGCACAACGTCATTGTTTCCTCCTGGATAGGTTGCAATCTCAACTGCTGATAACGATTGTGTAGATAATGGTGTTTCTTTAGGTCTGCTAATTTTGTTTTTATTGCTAATAACAACTTCATCTAATTCTTCAGTAGTCTCTATTAACATGAAATTAAATGCTGGATTTCCTTTTGACTTGATAATGATATTAAACTTTGTTTGGGGGACAAAACTAATATTGCTAGCCGTTAAATTATAGGACCCAGGAGGAATGTTTTTAATTTCAAATGTTCCATCTTCTTGAGTAAAGGCAAAGCTTACTGGACTGTTATTTAAAAAGACTGTAGCAGCAAAGATTGGCGCTCCTTTTTCATCTAAAACCTTCCCTTTAATGGTGGTTTTTACTTGAGCAAAAACAGAAATCATGCTTATAAAAAAAAGAGCTGAAAATAAGATGTATTTTATTTTAGAAGTCATCGCAATTTTTAATTATCATTTTCACTGTAAAAATACTACATTTCCAAAAGTAAATCATGAATTAAAAAAGGAACCGTAACTTTTCACTTCTATAAGCGTCATATTAACAACTCAATCAAACATTGAAAAAAGAAATTACATCTTTTCTGAAAGTATACCTTTTCACTTGGGTATTTACTTTTCTATTGTTTTTATTGAACCTATTAGACCCAAAAGTTACATTTGAATCCTTATGGGAGAATTATGTGCAAATTATATCAAGTACTTCAGGGTTTATTTTTCTGCATATTATCGTTGCTCTCTTTTATCTAATCTTTTTAATTACTCGATATTTTATTAGAGTTTATAAAAAGAAAGGATTTAAGACTTTTATCAAGCGATTTACTTTTCGTTTGGCTACTCCTATTCTATTATTTATAATTTTAATTAAATCACTTCTATACATTAACAACAATGAAAGTTTTGAATACGAATGGAATTACGCTGTAGAGAACAAAACAGATACTATACAAGGATTATATGCTAGAGATGGAAAACACCGAGGAATGGGCGTTTATGATTTTGGAAGAAGCAATAGAACCAGCTATCATGAATTGATTAAAACGAATATTGAATGGGTTCAAATTTTACCTTATTTCTATCAAGAAAATGAAACGACAAATGAAATTCGGAATGTCAAAGAGTTGGGAAGTTGGTCTCGAAGAGATTCAGCATTCATTAAAAGCATTCAAGATTTACACGCCCAAAACATAAAAGTACAATTAAAACCGCATTTGTGGATGTCATCTGGTTGGCGGTCTAACATCAATTTTGACAATGAAGAAGATTGGAATACGTGGTTTGAATCGTATAGAAAAACAATGTTGCATTATGCATTGATGGCCGAAAAAACAAAAGCTGAACTCTATTGCATTGGAACAGAATTGAGAAGTTCTGTAAAACATCAGCCAGAGAAATGGAAAACGCTTATTAAAGAGATTAAACAAATATATTCTGGAAAGTTGACATATGCTGCCAACTGGGACGATAACTATGATAACATTGATTTTTGGAACGAACTAGACTATATTGGGATTCAAGGATATTTTCCGCTAACTGAAGAATCGAATCCTAGCATAGAATCTATCCTAGAAGGATGGAAACCTCATAAAATAATGTTGAAGAAATTGTCTGAAAAACATCAAAAGAAAATTCTATTTACAGAAGTTGGTTATAGACCCGATGTTAATGCGACAAGAAAACCTTGGGAATGGGGCTCTGTTTTTGGTAGTCTTTTCAAGAAGAAATCAAATAAAACACAGTACCTAGCTTTTGAAGCTTTATACAGTGAGCTATGGAACGAACAATGGTTTGCTGGAACTTATATTTGGCAATGGAATAACAGTGATTTTGAAATTAAGGGAAAACCTGCTGAAAACACAGTTGCCAAATGGTATTCAAAGCTTCATGCATCAGGAAATTAAGAAGAATATAATTCTGATGATTAAAATACAAGTAACTAAGATTAGTTTAATCATCGCTTTCCAATTCAAAAAACTCATTAACCGAAATATCAAAAACTGCAGAAAGCTTTAACGCAAGTACTGTTGATGGTACATAACGGCCCTTCTCTATCGAATTGATGGTTTGCCTAGAGACACCTATCTCTTTTGCAAGGTCATCTTGTGTAAGGTCCTTGATTGCCCGTTGAACTTTTAGTGTGTTTTTCATCCTAATTTACTTACTCTTTTTAATTGATAGAATGCCATTAGTTGAACTACTAACATAAAAAACAATACTTGAAAATAATCGAATCCTTGTATGTTTTCAGTTTTATCAAATAGTATTCCAACTCCAAAATTTATTAATGGTTGAATTAAGGCGTATAGCACAACTACAACAAAGGAAAATCGATAAGATTGAGATCGTAAACTATCAATATATTCATCTTCTATTTTATCTCTAGACATTGATATCATTAACATACCTAATAATAGTATTCCAGACAATACCGGTTTTACCCAATCAGGCTCATCTATATAGCCTTTGGCTATCATCATTCCAAAAGTGATGAACGTAATGTAGTATCCTATTTTTTTAAATTTACTTGGAAACTGAAATTTATTCAATTTCTCTATTTTAGTTCTTTCTTTATCACAAATTGTTTCTCTTGACATGTTTTATATTTTACAAATTGACAACTACTTATTACATAATGACAAATATACTTTACATTTTGTAAACTCGCAAATAATATTTAAAAATATTTTTCTAACTTTAAATCTCAATCAATTAAACTTAAATTATGTCAGACAGTACAAACAAACCCAATGTTCTCTTTTGGATCGTTGGTATTATTGGTTTAGTGTGGAATGGAATGGGTGCAAACGCATACCTTCAGCAAGCCTATCAAACAGATGCTCATAAAGCAATGTATACACCAGATCAATTAGAAATTATAAACAATTTGCCTACTTGGTATACAGCTGTTTTTGCAGTTGCTGTTTTTGGATCAGTATTAGCATGTATATTTTTACTGCTAAGAAAGAATTTAGCGAAACTATTGTTTTTCCTTTCTCTTGTTGCTGTAATTATACAAACTGGTTACAATCTATTTATGAATGAAGGAAGAGATTCTTATGGTACTTTTGAATACAGTATGCTGATTTCTATTCCAATTATTTCAGCATTTTTATATGTTTACTCTAAAAAAGCAAGTGAAAAAGGTTGGTTGTCTTAAATAGCATCAAATCTTTTATATGAATATAAGCATCTCAGAAATTGAGGTGCTTTTTTATTCAAACATCATAGCAAGAAATTCAGCAACACATGCTGGCTTCTCAATTCCTTCAATGATTACTGCACATGAAAAGGTAACCTTAATTCCTTGTTTTTGATCTTCAATATTTTTGATTGAAGAAATCATTTGAAGTCTACTATTTACTGGAACTGGATGTGGAAACCTTACGGAGTTCAATCCATAATTGAGTCCCATCTTTAAACTATCAATAACAATTAAGCCTTCCAACATTTTAGATACTAATGATAAAGACATAAAGCCATGGGCAATGGTACTTTTAAAAGGCGATTCTTTCGCAGCTCTTTCTTCATTTATATGAACCCATTGCTTATCTAGTGTTGCATTCGCAAAATCATTGATCATTTCTTGAGTTACTGTAATCCATTCAGAATTTGGCAACTCCTTCCCTATCATAGATTTGAATTCGTTCAAATCTTTAAAATGCAATACATTCATAACTTAGTCTTTTAACTTTCCAAAGAGATCATCTTTGATTTTTGGTAACTCTAAATGATATTTAACAGCGATTAATCTACTAATTATTATTGCAATGGCTCCTAGGATAAATGAAACCCATTCTGTTGCTATAAATTCGGATGAAATCAAATAAACCACTCCACCTAACAAACAGGCAGAAGCATAGATTTCTTTTTTAAAAATTAAAGGCACTTCATTGGTTAATACATCGCGTAAGACTCCTCCCATTACAGCTGAAGTCATTCCCATAATTAACGCAATAAAAGGATGCAAATCATATGCCAATCCTTTTTGCAATCCTAAAAGGGTAAATACACCGATACCAATGGTATCAAATAAAAACAGCGTTTTACTTAAAGGAGCAATCTTACTTTTAAATAAGAATGTAAAAACAACAGCGATAAGAATTGTCCAGATATAGTTCAAGTCACCTATCCAGTTAATTGGATGTGCATTGATTAAGAGATCTCTTAACATTCCACCTCCTACAGCTGTTACAAAAGCGATGATGATAACTCCAAATAAATCGAAATCTTTCTTAGAGGCTATCAAAGCACCACTAATTGCAAAAGCAAAAGTTCCAACAATATCTAAAGCATAAATAATGTCCATTACAAACTAGTTTCTGTAAATGTAATATTTAGTTCTTTTTGAATCTCATGTATTCTTTGAATCTCATTTGGTAATACAAATGCCAAAGAAATTCCTGTTTTACCAGCTCTTGCTGTTCTTCCGCTTCTATGTGTGTAATATTCTAATTGTTCTGGTAATTGATGATGAAGCACAAATGCCAATCCTCGAACATCAATTCCCCTAGCAGAAACATCTGTAGAGATCAAATACTGAAGACTTTCATTTTTAAAAGCTCTCATTACTTTTTCACGATCTCTTTGCTGCATATCACCTTCTAAGGCTCCTACAGAGAAACCTTCTTCTTTCAATTGATTTGTTAAGTTTTGAGTTCCAGCTTTTGTTCTACAAAAAATAATACCTCTTTCTGCGCCTCTAGTTTCTAAGAACTTTATGATGGCACTTGTTTTCTCTTTAATAGAAGTTTTGACATATCGATGACTAATATTGGCATTGACCAAGGCATTTTTATCGATTTCTACTCGAGAAGCATTAGAGTCCATATAAGTTTTAATGATACGTTGAATTTCTTCTGGCATTGTAGCAGAGAATAACCACGTATTTCTTTCACCTGAAGTGTATTTTAAGATTCTGTTTAAATCTTGTTTGAAACCCATACTTAACATTTCGTCTGCTTCATCTAAAACCAAAGTTTTGATGTTTTTTAAATCGATATTTCCACGTTCAATTAAATCGATTAACCTCCCTGGAGTAGCGACAACAATATGCGTAGTTCTTTTCAAATTATTAATTTGACGATCTATTTTCTCGCCTCCAAAAACTCCTTCTACAAAAATTTTATCACCGTTATACTTTGTGAACTTAAATAGTTGCTTTTTGATTTGCTGAACCAACTCTCTTGTTGGAGATAAAATCAAAGCTTGAATCACATCTTTATTAGGATCTACTTGCTGTACAATTGGTAATCCAAAAGCAGCAGTTTTTCCAGTACCTGTTTGTGCTAAACCAATAAAATCAGTTTTCTTTTCCAATAAAATAGGAATTGCTTTTTCTTGAATTTGTGAAGGTTCAGAAATTCCTAATTCTTTAATAGATTGTATAAATTCTTTTTTGATTCCTAAGGATGCAAATGTGCTCATAACTCATGTTTAATTCAGGCCTCAAAGGTACAGTTATTTAATGGCTAAAGTGCGTAAAATTTTATCTGTAATTCTTGTTGGCTTAAAGGTTTTAGCGTCTAACAAGCAAAAGATAGTTTGTGCTTTTACAAGGAGTTTGTTTTCTCTATAAAACTCGACATGACGAACTGATTTTATTCCAGCTGTTTCTCCAACCCAAGTTTTAACTTGAACTTCATCTCTGAGATGTGCTTGACGCTGGTAGTCTATTTCATGCCTAATTACCACCCACACATATTCAGAAGTATCATGACCTTCTTTTAATTGATTCCAATGTAAATTAGCGACATCCTGAATCCATTCTAAGTATACAACATTATTGACATGGTTTAAATCATCAATATGCTCTGGCTTTACAGTATATTTTGTTTCAAAGACACTCATAAAACAAACTTAGCTCAAAATAGAGTTATATGTTAATTAATCCCTAAATATTTTAATGAGTAAAAAATAAGTGGTGAATATTTAGATATTTGCACTCCTCTATGACAAATTTAGCCAACGAATTAGGTACTGAGAAAATCAGTAAACTTTTAATAAAACAAGCTGTTCCGGCTTCCATTGGTATCTTAGTTATGTCTTTGAACATGATTGTAGACACCATTTTTGTTGGACAATGGATTGGTTCTCTGGCTATTGCAGCCATTACGGTTGTGTTACCTATTGTCTTTTTAATCTCATCCATTGGAATGGGGATTGGAATTGGAGGAAGTTCAATCATTTCTAGAGCTTTGGGTGCTAAAAAAGCTGATAAAGCATTTTTAACTTTTGGAAACCAGATTTCCATGACCATGGCCCTGTCTGTTTTCTTTGTGATTATAGGTACTCTCTTTTGTACATCATTGCTTTTGTTGTTTGGTGCAAATGGAGATATTTTAGTTCCGGCTACAGAATACTTTCATGTGGTATTATACGGTGTTCCATTTTTAGCCTTTGCTATGATGGGGAATCCGGTAATTAGGGCTGAAGGAAAGCCAAGGTTTGCCATGTATGCAATGATTATTCCTGCATTCACAAACATTGTATTGGATGTTATTTTTATCAAATTCTTAGGATGGGGAATGTTTGGAGCTGGACTAGCTACTTCTATATCGTATGCAGCTTGTGGACTATTTATTTTTGGCTTCTTTTTATCTAAGAAAAGCGCACTAATAATTAATCCTAAGTATTTTATTCTAAATTTTGCTATTGTTAAAGAGATTGTACAATTAGGTGGAGTAACGATTGTACGTCAAGGAACCATTAGTATTTTAGTGATTGTTCTAAATGGAACTCTTTTTAGATATGGAGGCGAGAATGCCATTGCCGTCTATGGAATTATTAATCGAGTGATGATGTTTGCTCTCTTTCCTGTACTAGGAGTCACACAAGGATTCTTGCCAATTGCTGGTTATAATTATGGAGCAAAAGATTCTAAACGAGTTAAAGAAACAATCAAAACAGCAATTATATATGGAACTGGAGTTGCTACCATTATTTTCTTAGTCATTATTATTTTTCCAACAGCCATTGCAAGTATCTTTACAAACGATGCAAATTTAATTGCAGAAACACCCAATGCCTTGTTGTATGCTTTTTTGGCTACGCCAGTAATTACAACTCAATTAGTAGGTTCTGCTTATTTTCAAGCAGCAGGAAAAGCATTACCAGCATTACTCTTAACCTTATTAAAACAAGGTATCTTCTTAATTCCATTGGTGTACATAATGCCACAATTTTTTGGATTAAACGGCGTATGGCTTTCCTTTCCTATTGCAGATATACTATCAACCGCTATCACTTTTATCTTCTTGCAAAGAGAAGTGAAAAAGAACCTAACGTAAGTTTTAACATTTCTTTTTAACTGCTATGTGAAAAATAGTTTGTAATTTTGAAACGTTCATTTCAAATAAAATGCCAAAAGTAGAAACATTTAATAGAGATTTAGTAATTCAGCAATCGGTTGAAACATTCCACAACAAGGGATTCAATTCAACTTCTATGCAAGATTTAGTAGATGCAACTGGATTGAATAGATCGAGTATTTATAATTCCTTTGGTAGTAAGTTTGATTTATATATGGAATGCTTGCGTTCGTATCAACAAAATTCAAGGCAAGCATTACAGAAAGTAATTATTAATTCTAACGATCCTCTTTCTTCAATTAAAAACATCTTTAACCTAAACATTCACATTGCTTCAAATGATAGTAAAAATAATGGTTGTTTCATCAATCAATGTACTACTGAAATGGCAAATCAAGAACCTGTTATTCAACACTTTTTGGAAAACAATCAGCAATACATGATACGTTTATTTGAAGATATTGTTAAAAAAGGACAAGAAGACAATCTAATTAACAAGAATAAATCTGCCAAAGAATATGCTTTATATTTATTGACCTCTGTTCAAGGTTTACGTATTTCTGGTATTTTATCAAATGACCAACAAGATTTAGAGAGCATCATACAAACAACGCTTTCTGTCTTAATTTAATTTTTTTTAAATAAATATGAAACGAACGTTTCAAATAAAACAAAAACATGAGTAAATTAAAAAACAAAGTCGCAGTAATCACAGGCGCAAATAGTGGTATCGGATTAGCTACTGCTAAACTATTTTTACAAGAAGGAGCAAAAGTGGTTCTTTCTGGAAGAAGAGCTGATGCTTTAGCAGAAGCAACAAAAGGATTGACTGGAGATTATACAATAGTCGTAGGAGATGTATCTAAAGACGAAGATAACGTACGTTTAATTCAAGAAACAGTTGCAGCCTATGGAAAGATTGATATTCTATACTTAAATGCTGGAATTGCTCCTATAGTACCAACAACAGACATTACAGCTGATCATTATCATGAAATTTTTGATATCAATGTAAAAGCTCCAATCTTAACCGTAAAAGAAGCTTTACCTCATTTGAATGATGGAGGAACAATCTTATTTACGAGCTCAATAGTTAGTCAAAAAGGATTTGAAGGATTGGCAGTCTATTCTTCAAGTAAAGGAGCCTTACGTTCCTATGCTAGAGTTTTGACCAATGAAGTAAAATCTAGAGGGATTAGAGTAAATTCTATCGCTCCTGGACCTATTGAAACTCCTTTATATGGTAAAATGGGCTTACCAATGGATGTCGTTGAAGAAATGGGTAAAGGGTTTGCAGCTGCTGTTCCTTTAGGGCGCTTTGGATCTTCTGAAGAAATAGCTAGCACTGCTCTATTCTTAGCTTCTGATGATGCTTCGTTTATCAACGGAATAGAAATTGAAGTAGATGGTGGATTGAGCCAGATTTAAAAGAGAAACAAGAAATAGATATTTAGAAAGAGCCTTCGGGCTCTTTTTCTTTATAAATAATTTTTTATATATTTGCATAGTTGTATATACAACTCTATTATGAAATATCAATTTGAAGAATGTATCGGTTCAAGAGTTCGTAGTATGTCTAGGAAGATAGATTCTATTTATAGAAAGCATTTAAATAATTCTGGAGTTACTGAAAATCAGTTGAGTATTCTCATGGCTTTATATAAGACTGGAAAAATTGAACAAAAAAATATTGGCCTTATATTAAATTTAGAGAAATCTTCTTTAAGTAGAAATCTTATACGACTAATCAGTAGTAACTTTATTAAAAAAAATGGTCCTGCCAATAGACCAAGTATTAAACTAACATCTAAAGGAAAGACAAAGGTAGATGAGCTCACACCCTACTGGGAATCTGCAATGGAAGAAATTCATCTTTTTATAAGTGATAATGATCTTAACACATTAAAAATAGTAGAAGAAAAAATTAATAATCTATAAATTTTTTACACATCAAGTTGTATATACAATATAATAATTTTAACATGAAAGAAACAAATAAAACAAAATACAAAGCAGATCAATGGTTTGCTGATGGCAATCGAATATCATATAATTTAGAGAATAAAAAGATAACAGAATCAATTGTAGATTCTAGCCTTAAAATATGGAGTAAAGTAATAAATAATAATCAAGAAAGTCATTTAACAATGATGCCTGGATTTCCTGATGGGTCTTTTGGTTGGGCTGCAACAGAAGAACACCTTTCAACCGTGAACAACTCTGAACGATTATACATAGAATATATAGGAATGGGAGATTCTGATAAACCAGATAAATACATATATAGTGTTTATGAAAGAGCAGATATGATCGAAGCGCTTTGGCAATATCATAACGTTAAGAGCACTTCTTTAATAACATTTGATTTCTCTTCTTTAGTTGCTTTAGAGCTGTTAAGTCGACAAATAGAAAGAATAAATGCTGGTGAGATCCTAGAAACTACTATTAAAAATCTTTTGACTATTAACGGAGGATTATTTTCAGATTCTCATACACACCCATTACTAACCACTCCTCTATTAAAAACTCCAATTGGTAAAATGGGAACTAAAATTGCTCAAAATTCTCAGTTTGCTTTTAACCTAATGATGAAGGATTTATGGTCTAAAGAATATAAAGTTTCCAAAGAAGAATTAGTTGAAAATTTTAATGCAATTACTAGACGAAACGGAGCCATATTTATGAGTAATGCTGCTAGATTTGTTGATGAACACAAGGAGAATAACAAAAGATGGGATTTTAAAAGGATTTTTCTAAATACATATCCAAATATAAAATATATTGTTGCGGGTAGTGAACAAGATCAATTTGAATACAAACAAGTTCAAAAAGCAAAATATCAGTTAGAACATTTGGGGCTTAAAATAAAAATGTTTCCAGGTGGGCATATGACAACTTCAGAGCAACCCCATTTAATTGCTAATACCATTGCAGAACTCACCTTTATGGATTAAATAACCTATGAGAAAGAGCCTTCGGGCTCTTTTTTTTATTTCATATAAGTTACAGGCATCGCTGATGTTGGAGCGTTCAGTCTATAAGATTTAAATAATACTCTCCCCGTTCAAATCCGTAGTCAACACATCACTCATATAATCAAAGAACGGACGAAGAGCTTTGTAAGTCTTATCTAATTCCTGTAAGAAGTTTTTATCCAACACTTCTGCATCTGTAAAATTACGAACGGCTATGAATCCTTTTTTACGAAGCAAGTCAACATCTGGGTGCTCTTTGTCAAATCCACGTGGTGCAGATTTCAATTCTTCTCCTTCAAACTTTCCTTCAAAGTATTTTACATAGTCTTTATCTTTTAAAATGTCACGCATTTCGGTAGCATCCATCTCTATTTCTTTACGAATACGAAGTAAGTCGTCTTTCTCTGGTTGCCAGAATCCACCTGCTAGGAAGCTCTCTCCTGGACGAATTCTTAAATAGTATCCACCACGCAAGTGTTTACCTGTTCTTGAAAAAGAACCAGCAAAATGAGGCTGATAGGGAGTTTTATCATGAGAAAAACGAACATCTCTGTAAATTCTAAAAAGCTTAAACTTGTCAATCTCATCATGTTGCTCTAAAGATTCACGAATGGCAGCGTACAAACCTTTCGCATTGTCTTGTGCTTTTTTAAACACTGGTTTGGTTTCTGCAAACCAATCGCGATTGTTATTCTTTTTTAAATCTTGTAAATATTGTAAGCTTGATTTCTCGAATTGCATGATGAAATTTTTAAGAAGGACAATTTACAAAAGATAGTTGTATTTTTAAATTTAATTAAGTGGTCATTTCGAGAACCTCAATAATCAAGGTTACGGTGACAAAGGTTGCTCAGGACTGAGCCTGTCGAAGTCTCGAAGTCACCATAAAGCTATTTAGAAAAAGTGAAAGGATATGTCTATATTTTGGAATGTTCCAATGGAAGTTATTATACAGGAAGTACAAAAGATATAACAAAGCGTATTAATCAACATAAAAACGGTTTAGGGGCAAATCATACAAAAAAGCATTTGCCAGTATCTTTGGTATATCTTGAGAAATTTACAAGAATTGATGAAGCATTCTACAGAGAAAAACAAATTCAAGACTGGAGTAGAAAAAAGAAATAAGCTTTGATACAAGGAAATTTTAATCAATTCCCAGAATTATCAAAAGCCTATAGAGATATATTATAATGTCATTTCGAGAGCCTCAATGACTACGTTACGGTGACTGAGGCTCTCGAAGTCACACAAGACTATCAAAACATAAATGAATTTAACGCAACAACGTTTCGAAGGCTTTTTAAAAACGCCCGTTCTCTGGAAATCTAATGAAGTTTATAATTTGACACAGTTTCAAATTGATCATCAATCCATTTCTTTTGATACAGAAATCGATTCTAAACAACGATTAGGCAAATATGTAGAGCGTTTTGTTTCACACCAACTTTCTAATGACACATCTATTGAACTTATAGCTGAGAATGTTCAAATTTCTAAAGACAAGATTACTTTAGGTGAGTTAGATTGTTTACTATTTCAGAATGGAAACCCAGTACATTTAGAGGTTATTTATAAGTTTTACTTATTTGATCAAACTGTTGATGAAGATTCCCTACAATGTTGGATTGGCCCAAACAGAAAAGATCGTCTGATTGAGAAACTGGAGAAGCTCACAAAAAAGCAACTACCACTACTCTATTCTGAAGAATGTAAAGCATACTTAAAAAGCATAAATCTTCATTCGGAAAACATTTCACAACAAGTATATTTTAAGGCACAATTGTTTGTTCCCTTGTCTATGGAAGAAACTCAATATAAAATCAATCCCGATTGCATTGTTGGATTCTATATCAATCAGACAGAACTAAAGGAGTTCAAAGACTCAAAATTCTACATTCCTAATAAAAAAGATTGGCTAACCACTCCTCATACAAATGCTACTTGGCTGAATTTTGAAGAATTTACAATAGAGAGCAATGCATATCTAGAACGAGAGTTTTCACCTATGTGTTGGATAAAACTAAATACTGGCGAGCTTAAAAAGTTCTTTTTGGTTTGGTGGTAGGTATGGGCTGATTAAGTATTTGTATTTTTGTTCTCAATGAAATTTTTCAAAATTAAATATCCTTTTGACCCTTCTGTTAAGCATCACTTAATCATAGCTTTAGGGTTATCTATTTGGATTTTTTTATTTCTATATTTTACAGAACCTTTAGACGTAAATGAGCTTGGAGATACAGAAAAGTTACTTTATTTACCTGTATATGGATTAATTGGTGGTATTTGCTACTTACTTTTTATTCCTTATCAGGGATTTCTATTTAAAAAAGGAAATGGAAATTGGAACTTAGGGTACGAATTGTTATTTCTAACTACGTTTATTGTTCTTTCATCTATCTTTTCTCGCTTATACTATTTGTATGTTGTTGTTGCTGGTCAGCCAAACCCATACACATTAGATTATTATATTACTGCTCTCTTAGTTCCTGCAATCACAATTATTCTTCCTATACTTATTTTTGGTAGGCTTGCCTTTGGTAAATACAAAGAGAAGAAATTAGAAGCATCCAAAATCGAAATAAAAGGTGAAGGGACTTATGAAGGTTTGCGCTTGCTATTCAATGATTTGATTTGTATTCAATCTTCAGATAATTACATTGAAGTTTTATACTATTCTGGAAAAGAAATCAAAAAATCTTTAATTCGGAATAAGCTTTCTGTTGTAGCAGATGAATTCCCAAAATTGATTCGTACACATCGTTCTTATATCATAAATCCATATCACTTTCAACAATGGAAAACAGAAAATGGAAAACTGTTGATTGAGTTATCATCTTCTATTTTTGCCCCAATATCCAACACATACAAATCAGATGTAAAAGCGGTTATTAATTCCGCCACAACATAGCCTTATTTCACCCCAAAGCAACATTAATATTGAATAGTTAGTATTCGTCGTATGTAGATTTGCTTCAGAAAGTTTAATCAAAAAATCTATTTATCATGAAAACTATCATTAACATTTGTATCATTTTTATTTTATTTACTACTGTATCATTTTCGCAATCAACACAAAAAGAGGTTTTAATTATAGGTACCATGCATACGGTCCCTAAAATTGTAAAGAAGAGTTATAAGCCAATGTTACGTCGCGCTAAAAAATACAATCCCCAAGCTATTTATGTAGAAAGTCCAATGGCTAACGATTCTATCAGTTGGGAGTATTTAAAAACAGGTTGGTCTAAAGGATATCAAAAATTCTATCAGTTATCTAATTCACTTAAAAAATCATTTGATTTTAATGAAGTAAAGTTTAATTCGATAATAGCCAAAAGTCATGCAGAAATGACTCCAAAAGATTTGGACTACCTAATCAATAGTTTCGGATACTTGAGAGATAATGGAAACTATGGATACTATTCTTACATAAAGAAACATGGCATTAAAGGAACTAAGAAAGCAACACGTCATGAAGATGGAGACCTAACCTACAAATTAGCATTGCAAATAGGAATCAAAATGGTTGCTAATATGGACGATCAAAGAACCAATGGAGAATATCATACAGCTTGGAACAAATGTTCTAAAGAAGGAGGATCAAACGGGAACAATGCTGTCAGTCGTAAATTGAATAAGAGAGATTATAACTCAGCTATGATCCCTGCAATTTTTAGAGGCTTAGGAAAACATGTCAATAAAAGAAAAAGCTTAGAGCGTTTGCATAACATGAGTTCATTTAGTTATGTGATTGAGGATACTGAAGGATGTAAAGAAGGAAGACATTATTGGAGAGAACGAAATGAAAGAATGGCTGATAATATTGCAACACAGATATTAACTTCTGAGAATGAAAGAAGTGTTGTAATAGTTGGCGCATCTCACGTTATTGGATTAGAGAAAGCTTTGAAAGAAAACTATCCAACACTAAAAATTAAATTGATGAATGATTAAGCTTTCTATAGTTATTCTCAAAAACCCTGCAGAACTTAATTCACAGGGTTTTCTCTAGTTAACTAACTAACAATCAACAAAACAAAGTTGTTAGCTTTTTATATCTCCTTCATTGTTGTCTACATAAGCAATATCTCTGGTGTTCTTTTGTACTGTAATCGCTCCAAATAAGCTCAGCACAAATGAAATTCCATAAAATCCTTTTTCACTAAGCAATAATTCCGCGTTCCAGAGCCCTATAATTAACAATAAAATTGAGACGATAGTCGTAAACCAACTAATACTGTAATAGATTTGAGTTACTTGAATATTTTCTAATTTATCTCTTACTGCTTTTTGAACAGAAATCACTGAGAATAATCCAAATAAGAGTACAGTAAAGTAAAATCCTTTTTCATTCAACTCCATGTCTGCATTCCATAACCCAATACAGAATGAAACCATTCCGATAAGTAAAACTGCCCACGAAGCTCCAATAAAAGCAGCTGTAGGCTTTTGATCAAAAATCTTGTTTTCTTTCTTTTTAACTTTAGTCTTTGCTTCTTCTTTTCCTGATACTGTTGTTTGATAATTCATAATATTTGTTTTAATGATTATACAGCAAAACTGCGAAAGAATGAAAATCTATGAAAAACAACTTTTAATAAAAACTGACGATATATAAACATGAATTATTTAATATATACTATATTTATTGATATTTTTAAATTAAAACTGACGATTAAATGACTGGTTTAAACGAAATAATCTATACACTTTCTATTGAAGAACAGAAACAATTTGTTCAATTTTTAGAGAAAAAGAACAAAAGAGATGACACGAAAAACGTTCAATTATTTCAGTTGATTCTTCAAAAGGAATTGACTTTCGATGAAATTGCTCAAAAAATATATCAAAAGGAAAACAAAGATGCTTTGTATGCTTTACGAAAGCGACTTTATCAATCTATTATAGATTTTACTGCCAATCATAGTTTAGAAGATGAAGGCTCTATTGACATGCAAATCATCAAATACATTCTTGCAGCAAGAATGTATCTAACCAGAGGTCAATATAAAGTCGCATATAAAATATTAGACAAAGCAGAAATTGTTGCAAATGAGCATCAATTGTATCCATTATTAAACGAAATATACCACACTAAAATTCAGTATGCTTACAAGAACCCTAATGTTGATTTGCTTTTACTGACTCAAAAGTTTAAAAAAAATCAACAACTTCATAATCTTGATGAAGAGTTAAACATTGCCTATGCAAAGATTCGAAGAGCTATAAAATCTGTTTCACACCAAGGAATGATTGTTAATTTTCAAGAGCTTGTAGAAAGTGTTTTTGAAGAACATCAAATTAACATTAACGAAGTTATTTCTTTTAAATCGCTTTATCAATTAATTACCATTGTTAGTATTTCTGCTTTTGCAACCAAAGATTATTATAAGATTGAATCATTTATGCTTTCTACTTATGCAATTTTAAAAGAGCATAAATCAAAAGAAAAACAATCGTTCTATCACATTCATGTACTGTTTGCTATTGCAAATACACTCTTCAGAAACAAAAAATTTAATGATTCGATGTATTATTTAGAGCTCATGCATGAAGCAATGCTCAGAAAACGAAAGAAGCATTATGCAAGTTTTCGATTGAAATATCATTTACTACTTGGGTTAAACAAGAACTATTCAGGAAAACAGGAAGAGGCTATTACCCTTTTCGAAAACTTTATTCAAAAGAGTCACCCAGATCTAACTTCACAATTGGATATTTATTTAGGGCTGGTTATGTGCTATTTTCAACAAGGAGAATTTAAAAAAGCCATGAAAGTCTTCTCAAAATTTTATCATACTGATAAATGGTATATTGAAAAAGTTGGGAAAGAATGGACAATTAAAAAGAATTTGATTGAAATCTTATTACATCTTGAGTTAAATAATCTAGATTTATTTGAATCTAGGCTATTAAGCTTTAAAAGATCATATTATCAATACCTTAGAGACATTGGTCAAAAAAGAGCTATTCAATATTTGTCATTTGTCGAAGAATACTACAAATATCCAGAATCTATTACCAGCAAAACATTCAAAGAAAAAGTAGAAGATTCATTTGAATGGATTGGAGTTGATCAAGAAGATATTTTTGTGATGAGTTTCTTTGCTTGGCTGAAAAGTAAAATGGAAAAAAAACCATTGTATATAACCACATTAGAATTAGTGAAATCTGAAAAAGTATAACTCAAGGTTATATTAGCTTTCTAATTTAATATTAATATTATGTGACTTCGAGAACTTCAGCCACCAACTAACAACTAACAACTAACAACTAACAACTAACAACTAACAACT
>TARA_R110002073_G_scaffold25832_2_pt1 | contig 141945 bp, 128 predicted proteins | sample TARA_R110002073 | Tara Oceans TARA_R110002073 (sample SAMEA4397174) | marine metagenome | biome: Polar Biome; feature: [DCM] deep chlorophyll maximum layer (ENVO:01000326); material: water (ENVO:00002006), including particulate matter (ENVO:01000060) such as... | depth 40 m
TTTAACACCGTTCGTCACGTGATATCAGGCGCCATCATTGCAGCACACACATGCGCTAGCTACCTTGGCTAGGTCAGCTTGATTTAAAAAAGCGTCACAAATCAACTTCTCGGGGGGGAAGATCATGGATTTAACTGCGAAGACTAGCGCGGCGGCAAAGAGCAGTACCGACGTGATGAACAACGGCGGCGAAAGCCAAATGTCCAGCACGGCTGAAAGCGGGCAGTGCGGAAAAAGTTGCGAAATGAGTGGGCATTGCCCTATTCCTGGAGATCAGGGCGTCAGCGCAATCTTCAAAAAACGCTATTGCGATAATAATTGGACACAATGCGCGCGATATCGACTGCACCGCCATGAGCACTCGGTCAAAATTCCCGTCTGGCTTCTGCCCAACATGGCCGACGAAGCACAGTCTCTGCTCGAGCAATATTGTTAAGGCAAAACGTTAGCGTAAAAAAGCTCTCAGCTTCTGACGTATACCCATACGGATATCGTTTAATTCGAACCGAGACTTATCCTGCATCTCGCTTAAATCCAAACGATGCAACTTTAGCATCGGCGACTTCTTTTGAAACGCCCGCAAGTCGCCTTTGGTCAGTACCGGTAAAAACTCCTCTCCACGTGCTGCAAAGGCGTCGGTAACAGCCCGCAAGCCCGCAATCAGCGGAACCGCCTTGCCTTTGCCACCGTCAGTTGGCATATGCAGAAACACTCCCGTCTTACCCACAACACCACCGGCAAGAATTGTATAGTCCGTTGTTTTTATTGCTCTTTCAGGAATTGAGTACCAAGTTTCAGTGAAAGCCTCCATATCCGGCACCACGACAAGGCACTCTCCACCACTCTCTGGCAGCTCAACGTCGTAACGGGCATAAATCTGGCTTACCGTATTAGAAAAGATCGAAAGCGTGGAGCTAAAGTGACGTACAAACTCCACTGCGCGGCGATTGTCATCGAACTCTCGTAAACTCCAGATAAGGCTTTCGTCGGCAGGCAAGTCCCCAATAACAGCCACATCAGCAAAATCAGACATTACTGGCACTCCATGTGATAGATAACAAGCAATTAACCTTCCTAGACCGCAATACACCGAGAAAACTATTATGTGATCTGTGTCACATTATCCTATTAACATCAAATAGGCATCATCGTTTTACAAACTCTTACTTAGAACATGCCAGCCGCCCCCTCAATCACAGTATGCAACCGTGCCCACCTAGCAAGAAAGCGCGAAAACTGGCGTTTTTTAATACGTTTTCAGCTAGACTACCGCCCCCCGAAACGAGGTCCAGCATGTCCGCCATTAGCATCCCAAAAGCCAAAACCGCCCTATTCAACTACAGCCCTTACTGGGCTGAGTGTTTCGGCACAGCGTCGTTTCTGCCCATGTCCCGCGCAGAGATGGACACGCTTGGCTGGGATTCGTGCGACGTCATCATCGTTACAGGCGATGCTTATGTTGATCACCCTTCCTTTGGCATGGCCATTATCGGGCGCTTACTTGAAGCACAAGGTTTCCGTGTCGGTATCATTGCTCAACCAGACTGGACCGATAAAAAATCATTTGAGGTGCTTGGCAAACCGAATTTATTTTATGGCGTTGCGGCCGGCAACATGGATTCAATGATTAATCGCTATACCGCGGATAGAAAGGCGCGCTCTGACGACGCCTACACGGCTGGCGGCAAAGCCGGGTCGCGCCCAGATCGCTCCTCTCTGGTTTATTCTCAACGCTGCAAAGAGGCATTTCCTGAAGTGCCTGTCGTGCTTGGCGGCATCGAAGCATCGTTACGACGTATTGCTCATTACGATTACTGGCAAGACAAAATTCGCCGCTCTATTTTACTCGACGCAACCGCCGACATTCTATTGTATGGCAACGCTGAGCGCGCCATTGTTGAAGTTGCTCATCGGCTGGCTCGCGGCGAAGAAATTGACACCATTACGGACATTCGCGGCACCGCATTTATTCGCCGTGACACACCAGCCGATTGGATGGAAATTGACTCAACGCGCATCGATCGTCCCGGCCAAATTGATAAAATCATCAACCCATACGTTAATACGCAAGAACTCGACGCCTGTGAAATTGAAAAGCGTAACAATCCATTAAGTGGCGTTAAACTGAATGATCAAGGTGAGCAGGTCGTTAATATTCTGCCTCATCCAAAACTAGACAAAAGCAAAACCGTTATTCGTCTACCTTCGTTCGAAAAAGTACGCAGTGATGCGGTGCTGTATGCACATGCAAGCCGCGTTCTGCACCTTGAAACCAATCCGGGCAACGCACGGCCGTTGGTGCAGCGCCACGAAGATATTGATGTATGGCTGAATGCGCCGCCGATTCCGTTGTCTACCGAAGAAATGGACTACGTGTTTGGCCTGCCTTTCGCTCGCATTCCACACCCCGCTTATAACGGCGCAAAAATCCCAGCCTATGACATGATTCGTTTTTCCGTGAATATCATGCGTGGCTGTTTTGGCGGCTGCACTTTCTGTTCAATTACCGAGCATGAAGGACGCATCATTCAAAACCGTTCAAAAGAATCTATTTTGCGCGAAGTCGAAGAAATTCGTGACAAGGTCCCAGGCTTTACCGGCGTCATCTCCGATCTAGGCGGGCCGACGGCTAACATGTATCGCCTTGCATGCAAGACCCGAGAAATTGAAGCGGCTTGCCGCAAGCCAAGCTGTGTTTATCCCGGCATTTGCGAAAACTTAAATACCGATCACTCTGAGCTAACACAGCTGTATCGTGAGACCCGCGCACTACCCGGCGTCAAGAAAGTCCTTGTTGCATCTGGGCTGCGTTACGACTTAGCCATTAAAGACCCTGAGTATGTTCGCGAATTGGTGACCCATCATGTTGGTGGCTATCTCAAAATTGCCCCTGAGCATACTGAGGAAGCAACGTTATCCAAAATGATGAAGCCGGGCATCGGCAGCTATAATACCTTTAAAGAAATGTTCGAACGCTTCACCAAAGAAGCCGGAAAAGAGCAGTATCTAATTCCTTACTTTATCGCCGCACACCCAGGCACTCGTGATGAAGATATGCTCAATCTTGCCCTGTGGTTAAAAACAAACGGCTTTCGCGCCGATCAGGTACAAGCGTTTTATCCATCCCCTATGGCGACTGCCACGGCAATGTATTACTCCGGGAAAAATCCATTACGTAAAGTTAGCTATAAAAGCGATGGCGTTGAGACGCCAAAAACACCGGAACAGCGCAAGCTGCATAAGTCCTTTTTGCGTTATCACGACCCACTTAATTGGCCGTTGCTGCGAGAAGCCCTCAAAAAAATGGGCCGCAGCGATATGATCGGCAGCGGCGAGCATCAGCTGATCCCCAAAGACCAACCAACAGGCTCTGCCTCCAGCTATAATGCGCCACGCCGCAAAAATTCAGGCACGGCACATGCCAAGCGAACCAAGGCTGGCAATATTCTTACTCAACATACGGGTTTGCCACCGCGGGATGATGGCAGCAGTCGTAAGGGGGCAGGAAAAGCAAAACCATCGAAGCGACGCTAACGTAATGGGCCGGAAAGCCTCTCGGGGTGCTTCGGCATGACGCCTCGATAGTGAGACAAGATGGTCTCCATATCGGCCTCAAGGTCTCCGCTTGGGTATAAGGTCAAAGGCAGCTGCAGCTCACGCTTTGCGTAATCAAATACCGCTAATACAATAGGTACGTCTGCCTCCAAGGCTATACGATAAAACCCAGTCTTCCACTCTTCAGCACCATGCCGGGTACCTTCTGGCGCAAGACCTAAGAACAGTACGTCACGTTCCTTAAACTTGGCAACTGACTGCTCAACTACCCCTGCAGCACTGTCACGTCTAATCGGAATCAAACCAAGCCAGCGCAACATAGGATCAAATGGGCCACGAAACATTGTGCTTTTACCCATCAGCGCGATTTTTAATCCTAACGCCAACACACAGGCCACGCCTACAACGCCATCCCAGTTGGAGGTATGCGGCGCACCAATCACAACAGCCTTCTTTGCATCGGGCAAGGAACCGATAATGCGCCACCCCAATAATCGCAGCACAAAATCACCCAACCACCTTGAAAAGCGATTGCCACGTTTCGGCACATTCTCTCCCAGCATTGATGCGTATGACATAGCCATCTCTTTGTCTCTATTGCTCCATCGTACTACGATTTTTATCGGTATAAACACAATCTGAACCTATAAAAAAAGCCGCTAAAGCGGCTTTTTTTATTCATCGTAAAACGCTACTTCAATACGGCAAAGTTAATCTCAGCGACTTTAGACATTAGCGCAGCCTCAGCCGCATCACTATCCGGCGCCATATCAACATAACTCAAGAGGTCAATTCTCAGGGCATAACGATCTTTCATCAGTGAAACAAGCGCCCAATCTTCATCTTCATTATAAATCATTGCGTTTGCGCCATTTGGCAACGTCACTTGCCTCGGCAAGCGAGCACGTTCACTTTCGGTTAGAGGATCCGCGGCGCCGGACGTGACAGGCTTATTACCCACCTCAATCATCGCCTCTTGCGTGCGAATCAACGATTCAATGGCTTGGCGATTCATGTCCAACAAACCTTGCCAGTGATCTCCTTGCCCAGGCAAATCTGCCATCTCCGTTTGCAGTACACTGATGGTGTAATAAACCGCTTTCTCGTCGTCCTCAAACTGCAGATTTGCCGTCATTGGGGACTCGCAGCCTCGGTAAACCTCTTCGAGGCCATCAATTTTTACCGCACTTGGCAGCGCCGACAAAAGATAACTGAGCTTACCGCAATCTAGCTGCTCATCTGCACTCTGACCAGACACGCGCGCAACCTCATCCACAGCGCTCGCTACTTCCGCGTCTTGGTTGGTTTGCTTGGTATCAGGCCCGTTATCACAGCCACTAACAAGAGCAAGTGCCCCCAAAAATAAGCCCATGCCTACAAGATTGCCGCCACTAAAAGTCATTCCCTGCTCCTCCTCTAAATTTGTCCGTATAGTAGTACTTAACTTGCTACTTTTGCAGCTATTACGTCAGGGGAGATCAAGAAACCAGCCCCCTGTTGTATGCCTACCTAAGATTCGCGGAGGCCCACACCAATTACCGTCTCGCCCCGCTCCTTCATCCCCCCAAGATACCGGCAATCTAAAAAGAGCGCCCTACAACACAGCAGAATAACGTCAAGGGATAGTCCCTATGAAGGTATTAGCCCACAGAACTAGGAACAATTCGCCCAAGAGAGAATATCTTCTTAGTAAAGTTAAGCTAGACGTATGAAATTGAATAAAGTGTGACCCGTGCATAGATATACAGCCGCCGAGAGAATAAAAATAGCGCACAAAAATACAATAACAATAAATTAGGGTCAGGGAGATTAAGCACATGCCGTCTCGTATTGCTCAACGTATGCCGACAAGCTTAGCTGGGCCTGCGCTCATCGCAATAGCCTTGCTCAGCGCCAGCTCTTTAAGCAACGCTGCCGAACCCACCTCCCCCATTTGCGCCGGTCCTCGCGCACAAAGCGTCATCGATAACAGTACAAAGCAGGTACTCAGAGCATTGGTTGACCCTGCGAGTGTGCGGGATCGAGCCAACCTGTTTGAACAATACCTCGCCACCCCGGCAGATGCCCCCGATAGCGCACAGCAAGTCGCCATCAGTCATGCGCGTTTGGTGTTAGCCGCAGAGCGTGTCAAAAAGCAAGACTACGTCGGGGCACGGCAATCTCTCGCTCAAATTGATTTATCCAGCACAGTCGCGGTTGATGCAGCGCTGCTGCTTGCCGAATCATGGCGCTTGCAAGGCGATTCCACCAAGTCTCACGCATGGCTAATGCGGGTCGCACAGCGCTACTCAAGCGATCCCCGCGCACTAGAAGGCCTACTTCTTTCAGCCCGAGACCAAACCAGCAACGGCAAGGTACGTGAAGCATGGGCACTGTACAGCGTCATTAATGACAAGGTTCTTGAGAATGTGGAGCAAGTCAGCACCATGCGTGCGCAAAATAACGACTTAGTAAACCAATTATTAGCAACGCGATTAGACGCAAGCCGAGACGTGACGAGCCAGGTTGTTAAAAGCATCCTGCAGAATAAAACCCCAGGTGCTCTATCGAGCATGCGCGAAATCCTCGAAGCAAAGCAGCAGCTTGTTTGCCTCGAACAACAAGGCGCATCAATTAAAGATGATGCGTGGGATGAGTCCATCCAAGCCGCTCATGTCACCTCCTTCAAGACAATGCTAGAAACCGAAGCACGCATTAATACGCTTCAGCTTAGCACCCTGAAACAAAACCTTGCTTTAGCAGAACCAGCACAACGCCCACAAATTGAGGCCGAACTTGCCGAGCTTCAAGATCATATGGCATCACTCGCGCATCGACTCAATGAGCTACATAAGCAACAAATGGCCTTGCCCGCAGACTCATTAAGTAAAAAGAAAAAACTCGAACAGAGCATCGCGCTAACAGAAGCCAAAGTAGAAGAGAATAAGGCGCAGATACGACAAGAGCTGGATGTAGCCCTAGCATCACTACAAGACCACTACCGCGAACTGGCAGCTGAAACCCAGCTAGCCCGCGCCGAGTTAATGCAGATGCTAGCATCAAATAACTAGCGCGTTGAACGAACTCTAAACGTATTGGTCGCCTTGCCGGTTAAGCAAGCGGCCAAGCCTCTTTCGCCCTAAACATTCAAAACGAGCACCTTAAGCCGGCATCAAGAATAAGCAGCCAGATAGTAAAACAGATTGACGCCTATCATCAGTAACATCAGCAACCAATTAACCAGAATGCCTAGCAGGCGAAAAATTGAATAGCGGCCACCTGAAATGGTCATACCATAAGCATGAGAAATACGACTTAGCAACAGCGCCACCCCCACGGCATGAAGAAAATAAACGCTGGCACCGCTCAACGAGCACATCAACAGCAATAAGAGGGAAATCGGAACGTTTTCTATTGCATTGCCATGTACTCGAATCGCCACCGCCAATATGCGGTTCTCCTTATCGCCCATGCCAATCTGGTGCGCCTTACGCATATTGGCTATGCGCAACCCTAGATAGAAAAGCCAACCAGCCAGCAACGACACATAAAGTCCAATAATCGGTAAGCCCGCCAACGCATTCTCCTCACATAATGATTGTCATCAAGCTATTCGAACCCATGCCACCTCAATCCCCGGAAGCCATACTGACAGCATCAATCAAACGAAGGCCAATTAAGGTCGCCGCTGCGTCCGGCGCCAAAGGCCGAGACAATAAGAATCCTTGGGCATATTGGCAACCCAGCTCTTTCAGATAATTTAGCTGAGCAATCGTCTCCACCCCTTCCGCAATCACGTTCATACCAAGGTTATGCCCTAGAGAAGTAATTGTTCTAACAACAATGGCATCATTGTTGTCTGCAGGAAGATTGGTTAAGAAAGATCGATCAATTTTTAACGAATCCACTCTAAAGCTGGTCAAGTAGCTTAGCGATGAATAGCCCGTACCAAAATCGTCAATATAAACTTTAATGCCTGCATCATGAAGATGTTGAATGTTACGCATGCAAGCAGCAGCGTTATCAATAATTTGTGTTTCCGTAATTTCAAGCCGCAGAGAGTCTGGCGACAAGCCCGTCTGACGAATAACTTTGATCACTTCATCTGGCATTTCATCGTCAGAAAAGTAGGCCGCACACACATTTACGCTCACCGATAAGTCCACACTGTGCGCATAGACACGACGCCATTGCGACAACTGCTTCGCGGCCTGCCGGATAAGACCCCGGGTCATTGGCAAAATAAGGCCCGTTTCTTCGGCCAAGGAAATAAATTGATCCGGCTGAAGCAGCCCTAACTCTGGGTGAGGCCAGCGCACCAATGCCTCAAACCCACTTAGTCGTCCAGTTTTAAGGCATACAATAGGTTGGTAATGCAGCACTAATGCGTCAGCGTCAATCGCCGCCTTTAACTCCGTCGTCATTTTTAAACGATGACGAACTCGCTCATGCATCGCATCGGTAAAGACTGCATACCCTCCTCTGCTCAATAATTTTGCATGAGACATGGCGGTATCTGCTTCACGCAAGAGCTCCTCTGCAAGCTGATGATGGTTTGCCCCACAGGCAATACCAATGCTGGCAGACATCGCAACATGATGACCATCAAGACTCACAGGAACCTGCAGTTCTTTTTGAATGCGTTCGACAATCTCTATGGCCACGTGATTTGCGTTCTCACCTTCAACCAATACCGCAAACTCATCTCCGCCAACACGCGCAATAAAACCTTTCTCGCCCAGCGCTCGTCGTAAGCGCCGGGCAAAGCCCGCCAAATAACTGTCTCCAGCCAGATGGCCTAGGCTATCATTCACCCATTTAAAACGATCTACATCAATAAAAAGCAGCGCAAATTGATAGCGCCCATTTCCCTTTCGTCCTTGTAGCGCATGCTGCAATGCGGCCAATAAATGAGAGCGATTCGGCAGCCCAGTCAAACCATCATGCATCGCCATCGTTTGCAATTTCTTTTGTTGCGCATCCCGTTCAAAGATACGCACAAGCTGCTGCCCTACTTGCGCCAACAAAGAAATCATTGCCGCATCAGGAGTTTCTTCGCGCACCGAAAAAAACTCCAGCACGGCAATCGTCCGAGCATCGCTGACCACTGGAAAAGCAAGATGAGTGACCGCACGCTGCTCATCAATATAAATACTTTGCAAGCGCCAGCCGGCATATCCTTTCTGCATAACACCTGAAGAGAGGGAGGAAACCTGATCTAAAGGCCACTTCAAATCCAACGCCTGAGTCAACTCGCTCTCATGCGCGCCATGAGGATAATAAGCAATGACCTGCAATGGAGAGTTTTCTGTGGCCTGTAGTGCACGACCAGCAACCCATCCCATGTGCGCACAGATTCGCCCCAAGGAAAAATGCAAAAGCCGGTGTAAGTCGTCGCCTCCCGCTTCAAGAGACTGAAGGTCTCCCAATAACAATTCTTGTTCCTGACGACTACATAACATCTGAATATAATCGCGCCGCGCCGCGTACTCGAGCATGCAACCATTAATCGCGCAGATAAGTAGCGGCACAAAAAAATACAGTAACGCCAACAGCCAAGAAAATGCGATGTTCATAAACAACGCGGCAACCGTCGCCAATAAAAATGCAGATACAGCTCCACGTAATGCCGTCAGCGTGCTTAGCCTAAGCACCGAAAACGCAATAAATAAAACGTAAATGGTTTCTAAAGCAGAAACCTGACCCAAAAAGGAGTTGCCCAGCAACATCGAGGCAAAAATGGTGCCGCTGAGACAAACAAAAACGCTAATACCCAAGGTCACTTCAACATAGCGATCCATCCATGCTATGCGTGTCGCCAATAGGATTGCCGTAAGCACAACGCCAATGGGTACCACAGCGTAATAAAACCAAAGCGTGCCAGCCTCACTGATATCCGTAAAAAAACCGACGGGCAATACAACGACCAGATAGAGCGCCATCAAGCCAAACACAGATTTACGCAACAATTTTGCCGCGCCTATGCGAAAATGCCGACGAAACCCAGCCTCTACTGCCGTCGGCAAACGCAACAATGCAACCGCCCCACCCGACAGAATTTTTCGTAGTTCCTGCACATTGCAATCGATCATATCTACCGAGCCAGAACCGGCACACTCACCGGCCCGCGCTCCACCCTCTGCAATATGCCCAGCAGAAGTTTCCTTTTCATGTGTCTTTTCATGCATAAGCAACGCTCTATCTTCTTATTTCTGCAAGCCACTGCAACAATCTCAAGGCGTTGTCTCTATTTGCTCTCAACACCCTACCTGCCCCCCCGCTTAACAAGTTAACCTGACATGCTCCCCCTGCGTCTAGAATCAATTTGCCATCGCCCGCCACCTATTACTGAGTCCTTCCCGAAAAATCACTTGCGCTACTGGCCAAATAGACAGTACTGTATAAGCACTGACCATACGAACAGGTGCGCCATTATGCATAACCTCCAAACACAATCAGAATCACAGTCTCTCGCGTTTATGCATAGCAGGCCTGATTTATGGCGCGGCCGCCTTACACAACCTCTCATTGAGCACCAAGAAACTGGTTTTGAAGAGCTTGATCAAGCACTGCACAGTGGTGGCTGGCCAACGAGTGGGCTTGTCGAACTGCTCTACGCCAGCGCTTGCCCGCAGGCCATCCGATTACTGCTGCCCGTCCTCAGTCGCAGGCAAGACGGCCTCATCGCGATGGCCAACCCACCTGCACGCCCACAGGCCCGCACACTCCAACAAGCCGGAATACACAGTGCGAACATACTGATTATGCGCAGCAACGACCCTAAGACACTGTTACGCGCCTGCCGCGAAACCGCGGCATCTGGCGCCGCCAGCGCACTACTTGCTTGGCTGCCCGACGGTACCGACACCCCTGAAAACCTACGTCGCTTACACATTGCCGCCAAACAAGGGCGCTGCTTGCTAGTTGTCTTACGTCATGCTCACCATGCCGTTAATGCATCTCCAGCGCCACTCCGGCTTGTACTTCAAGGCTCACGAGCAGCGCAAGTTAGCATCGAGATCATTAAGCAGCCAGGCGGTTGGGGTGGACAAAAAATCAATCTTCCTCTTTCACCAGAGCGCATCCACTCACCGCTGGCGAATACCGCTCACATGCCTATCCCGACAACGATGCTCACGCACGGCCAACCGAGCGGCATAACGGCCTGCCAAGACAAAGATCTAGCGGAGAGCGAAATTATTCCAGTCCAGCCATTTAGAGACCCAGACAGTCGCTTCGCCTATCGCCCCAAAGCGTCAACTCTGAACTATCAGGCAAGCCAAACTCAGCCTCTCACACGCAACCTAAGCCTTCCCCTATAAACAGGCAGAGCTATAAGTGCAGGCTGAACCGACAGCATTCATCAATAGAATCATTTAGGAGTTAACAACATGGACATTCAACCCTTTCAAACAAGAGAAGCCGTAACACAATCCGATGCGCAGCCACATATTATCCGCGAATGGCTAAACCGAGCTGATGGGCAGCGCACAGAAAGAGACATTATTCAGTTTTATAGCTACCTAGAACGTGCACACCACGACCTACTTGCTTTTGCTGCCAACGCCAACCGACCGCGGATTTTAAAAGACATGCTGCATCACTTTATGGAGCACTAATTCTCTTTCCCTTTACGGCACTCATAATAACGCCATGCACTAGGACCTCAATGATCCAGTAGATTTCTCAGAGACTGCTTATATGTTGTGGCTCGCCATACGATTTCCATGCTTGCCACTTGAGGCTGTAGTGGAACAACGCTTATTGGAGAGCGATAGTTTAGGCGGCAAGCCAAGCAAAGATAGCGCGGCGCCTGAACAGATCATTTGCGAACACAACCAAGTTCTCCAAGCATCCGTCTCGGCATTACAACGTGGTATCAAGACTGGCATGAAAACCTCTTCAGCCAGAGCACTCTCAGACAGTTTGCACGTCTTCGACAGAGACCAGCGCGCCGAACAAGAGATACTTAAAACAATCGCCCAAAGATTACTTTTTCTATCTCCAACCGTTTGCATCATGGAACCCGACATCTTATTACTCGAAATTGAAGGGTGCCTTAAGTTATTTCACGGATTAGATAATCTTTTTGATGCATTGCGACAGTCATTGAATAGAGAACCTCATCAATGGTTTTATGGCTTTGGTCATACCCCACTTTGCGCCAGCCTACTAACAACGCACTCATCAGAAAGTCACTATTACCAACACCTTCGCAGTGAGAAAACTGACTTCATTCAACAAATAGGCCAGATTCCAATTGAACGTCTTCCTCTTGGCAATGCAGAAAAATCTTCATTGCAAGCTCCAGGGTTTCGCACTCTGGCTGATATACTCGCCCTACCGAAAGCCGCACTCGGAAAGCGCCAGGGAGTGAACCTGCTAGATTGGTTACAACGCTTACTCGGCGACAAGCCTGACATACGGGCAGCTATTAAAGTGCCGCCTCGTTTTTATGCTGAGATTGAATTTTCTGATCCCATAGAACAGGCAGAGGGTTTAATCTTCTCTGCTAAACGACTGCTCAGCGAGCTCCATTACTTTTTGCAGCAACACCAAAAGCGCACCAAAGCCATTCGTTGGCACTTTACCGATAGCAAAAAAAATGTGTCGACCATTATTATCCGTCGATCTGGCAGCAATGCTGACCTAAGCATATGGCAAGACCTAACACGACGACATTTTGATCAACTCATACTGCCCGCGGAAACCCTTAAGATCGCATTAGACTGCGCACGCATACAAAACAATACTCAACACAGCGAGGCAATGTTCGAAGACTCTTCCCAGCGGGCAGCCCCCGAAACGCTTATCGACAAGCTAACCGCCTTAACGCAATTACAGCTTACCGTCATTGAAGAGGCAGACTCTCATCTGCCTGATGACGCTCAGTCTGAAGTCCACCCTTTAACAACCCCCAAAAAATCACACAAACATTATTCTACTGGCCATAAGAACCATTCCCGTCAAAAACAGCTAAGCCAATCAAATCAATCGGATGCACTATTCTGCGACGCCCCTCTCTGGCTCTTAGATCAACCCAAGCCACTGAGGCAGCACGACCAAACGCTGTATCTACGTGGGAAAGCACTCGAGTTATTACCCGGCGAACAAATTATCAACGATGGCTGGTGGCAAAAGGAACAAACGAGGCACTATCATGTTGCTCGCCTTTCAGACGGCATGGTTTGCTGGATTTTCTTCAGCCCCCAGGCAAAGCAATGGTATTTACACGGCTTCTTTTAGGATTTAGCTTTTCATACAAGAAGCAAGCTATTCGACCAGCAAGAAATGACCCTTTTGGATAAAGTGCCCCGCCTGCTGAATAACCTCTTTATCCCACATCATCAATGTATGGCCGACGTCCAACGTTATGAAATCTGCCATTTCAGCAAGGCGCGCACTGCTCACAGAGACCTTTCCATCATGCTCGCCATCAAACAAAAAGTTAAACCAAGGATCCGCACTGCGCGTACCAGCAATCACCCCAATCTCTAGGTTAATCGTTTTTAGCATCTTAGGGACATCACCTTCACCGGTTCCAAGTTGACAACCCGCAGGCCCAGTCAGCCATTGATATAAAGGCCAGTGACGAAAAAAGTCTGTTACTTCACTGCCCTGATTGGGCACCCCGAGCATCACCACACGGCCAATACGTTCAGATCTCCCCTTCACTTGAAACCAGCGCCGTAGCAAAACACCACCCAAAGAATGCGTAACAAAGTGAACCTTCTCGCATTGCTTAATCCGTTCATCACGAAAAATCTCGGAGAACACTTGCTCCGCGAGCGACTCGATCGTATGTCGTCGTGATGGATATGTTTTACACAAAACAGCATATCCGCGAACCCGAAAAAAGCGCGCCAATCGCCACATTGAGCGGGCCGAACGACCTAAACCATGCAGCAATACCACGCACTCTTTATTTGTGTGACGAACATCATTCATCAGCGCCATCATCCATCAGATCCGACACCATAAATTCCGTCTCAAGATCCACTAGCGCCGCCCTACCACTCTCAGCGATGTACAAGGTTGCCCACGCGCCGCGACGTAAGTCCCGCTCGAGCGCCTGCGCTTTCATTTTGGGCGCAAACCAAGCTTCAATACCGTATTCAATTTCATACGATCCTAGTCGGTCAACTGCCCGAATTGCACGTCCCTCATCCCCCTCTAGCGTTTGCATCAGTGCATCTCGATGGGAACTCACACGCCCGCGAATAAAACGGAGCTCTCTTGTCTGCCCTGTCCCCGTCAACTCTGACCTAGGCGGCTGCAACGTAATCGACGCGGCAATCCAATCAGCACCGCCCTCATCATCCTCAGCGCCCTTTTCTATCGGACTAAGCACCACATAAACAACCTGCCCTGGACGCAACGCCTCGCTCCCATTCCATAAACTTTCAGGAACTCTGTTAAAGCTGTAACCCAAACGGGCATAGTTTCCCCGAAATAAATCTCGGGGATCAACAGGCTCCACCAAAACGCGTATCGGCGTCCCCGTCCAGCGCGGATAAACCGCAACAATCAACTCTCCTGCCAAAACTACCAATTGAAAAACCACCGCAGCACACAAACCGATCATAACGAAGCGAGAAGATTGGGTGACGTTATTCATGACGGCTTCTCCTCCATTCCTTTTCTGCTGGAAACTCCGCGCCAAAACCTTGCCGCCAAAAGCAGAATGCCGCCGGCCACGAAAAACAGTATCGCACCCGTAATATAGTCTCCCATCACATCTAAGTAGCGCAGCACAGCCTGAAGTAAAATCACCATAACGCCGGTATAAAATAGATAACCCGCATGAATTTCAACGCCGCGTAAAATGAGACGTATACCACTTGCCAGCAAAATTAGATTTGTTGCAATCGCCAACACCATCTCGATGTTGTCTAACGGCCATAGCCAAGCACTAAACAACAGCCCATTAACCGTCAACGCGGCTAAACCAACACTTATCTGGCGCGGCAATGAAATAAAGGGAGCTAACGCTATCAGGAGCACATCAGTAGCGAGCAGGTACCAAAACGCATCGCTATACCGATCCAAACGCCTTGTCACTTCATCCCACATACCTTGATAGCTGAAAAGTAACAGCAACAACAAAGCACCACGTAACATCCACAGATTAATTATCGTTGCCGTGTCTCGCCACCATGTACTACCACGGGTAGCTAGAACTTGGCTGAAGCCATAGATCAAAAGACCCAGCGCCACGTCCACCACAAGATGCCCTCGAGTAACATCCAGAACGTCATAGCGACCTAAAGATTCGGCTAGAAAAAAAGAATGGCTTACGTTGTAGAAGCAATGCAGCCAAAGAGTAGCCCCCCAGATTAACGCGGCGCCCATTACACGGGATGGCATGCCTCGCCACAGCTGCCACGTTAGTGCGAGTAAAAACAAAGGGTAACTCCAAGGCATTCCATAGCGCGCCTCGGCGAAAAACCATAATGTTGCCAGGGACCACACCAACAAATGCAGCAAGCGACTCGCCGTCAATAATGCAATCGGTAGAACACCCAGTGCCCACCAGAAAATGCCATCCGGAAAATGCTCTCCAAGATGATAAATTTGCGCGATCAACATGATACTCGCGCCATACGAGATAGCCCCTGCAAAAAACCAGCGCTTACTCGTTTGCGTCTGCCCTTTTGCCATACAGCGAACTCCCCAGCCATTCAGGCCCAGAGTTAGCGTGATTAATGCCAGCATCCTGACGGCTCGCGGAATGTCGTCCCAGTTATGACTAATCAATAACAGTAGCGCCAAGCCCATGGAAAAAATGGCCAAACCAACCAACATGCCATAGCCAAGGGAGTGATGGCTTTGATCATCCAGAGAGCTATCGTAGCGCGCCAAGATCTGCTCACCTTGTGGTCGATCTATCACCCCATCTGCCACCCATTGGCGTACCTCTGAAATCAACTCACCCTTTAATAAACGCAGCAGCCCCATAACCCTCCCTCATCCTTCTTTTATTGCTCATCACTCAATATCGCTTCAATACCGCCACATCACTGATATAGAAGGTATTTTCTATAACGGCAAAACTTTGCCTGAGCTTGCACTGAGCCAAGCCCCACGGCAACAACAGCACTGTTTCAGGTTTTATTCATGGGTGTTCAATAGCGCTTGGCCAGATGACTGTCCTTATGTACAGTATCAGCATATACAACGATTGAGCGTCATTATGCGTACAACCAGACTCCCCAGCAGTCGTTCAGGCAAGTTTGCGGAGTTACACAGCACCTCAGCCTTTACCTTCCTAACCGGCGCAAGTCAGCCAGAAGAGCTGGTCAAAGAAGCGCATACACTGGGCTACCATGCATTGGCTCTCACCGATGAGTGCTCTTTTGCTGGCGTCGTGCGGGCCCATCAAGAGGCCAAGCTATGCGGCATAAAGCTAATATTGGGTAGTCGATTTCGTGCTCATCTTTCGGTCACACAAGATGATGCTCCAGACGTAGCTACAAATCTTATTCTGCTCGCCCGCAACAAAACCGCTTACAGTGAAATTTCCGCACTCATCACTCACAGTCGACGACGAGCGAGTAAGGGGGAATATTATTTACACGGACGTGATATTGAGCGCATTAGTCGCTGCGCCTTAGCTATCTGGATTCCTAGTTATCACGTAAACGACCATGCTCACGGCCTTTACCTAAGAACCCTTTTCCCCGAACGCTTATGGGTGTCTTGCAGCTTACACCAGCAAGATCATGACGGTGCTCGCTACCATGCGCTTTATCAGTTAGCTGAGGCCTTGAGCCTACCAATGGTGGCCACCAATGATGTACATATGCATAAAGCCGAACGCCAGTCCCTACAAGATATTATCACCGCTATACGATTGAAGACTCCGGTATCACAACTTGGCCAAAAGCGTTTTAGTAACGCAGAAAGACATTTACGACCGCTATCAAGACTACAAGAGATTTACCCTCCCGCCCTCCTCGAAGAATCCATTCGCATTGCCAATTTATGCGATTTTTCGCTCGATGAATTACGCTATCAATATCCGCAAGAAACCGTACCGGAAGATGTAAGCGCCACCGATTACTTGAAGAGTTTAGTTTATCAGGGTGCCGCAATGCGCTGGCCAGAAGGCACTCCGGACAGTGTATTGGCATTACTAGAATCTGAGCTCTCACTGATTGCCGAGCTACAGTACGAATATTACTTTCTCACTGTGCATGACATTGTTGCATTTGCTCGCAGTCGCGACATCTTATGCCAAGGGCGAGGCTCCGCCGCCAACTCCGCGGTGTGTTACTGCCTATTTATTACTGAGATAGACCCCTCGCGGGGCCAACTCCTTTTTGAGCGATTTATTTCCCGTGAACGTAATGAACCGCCTGATATCGATGTCGACTTCGAGCACGAGCGCCGCGAAGAAGTCATGCAATATATCTACACCAAATATGGTCGCGAACATGCCGCACTAACTGCTACCGTTATTCGCTACCGAAAACGTTCAGCAGTACGCGATGTCGGGCGCGCACTAGGCATTGATGAAAGCCAAATCAGTTTATTATCAACGCAACTTGCTTGGTGGGATAATCCCGAAACGCTTACCGAACGTTTTTCTGAAGCAGGCTTGAACGACTCTTATATTGTCCGCCTATATATCCAGCTCGTTATAGAAATAATCGGTTTTCCACGCCATTTATCTCAGCATGTCGGTGGATTTGTGATTACCCGAGACCCGATACACACGCTCGTTCCCGTCGAAAATGCAAACATGCCAGATCGCACGATTATTCAATGGGATAAAGATGATCTGGAAGCCGTTGGACTAATGAAAGTCGACATACTCGCACTAGGCATGCTAACAGCCATCCGAAAAATGCTCCGCCTTATTAACGAAAATCGCGACAACCCTCTGTTCATACAAGACATTCCAGCAGAAGACCCTGCGACCTATAACATGCTATGCAAAGGCGATAGCATAGGCGTTTTTCAAGTCGAGTCTCGGGCTCAAATCAATATGTTGCCGCGCCTTAAACCGCGTACCTTTTACGATCTTGTCATAGAGGTTGCAATCGTTCGTCCCGGTCCTATTCAGGGCGATATGGTCCACCCATTTCTTCGGCGCCGTAATGGCCTAGAAAAAGTGGAGTATCCAGATCATCGTATCGAGAAGGTTTTATCTCGGACACTTGGCATACCCATTTTTCAAGAACAAGTCATTCAACTCGTCATGGTTGCCGCTGGATTCAACGGAGGGCAGGCAGATAGACTACGCCGCGCGATGGCCAGCTGGGGAAAAACGGGGGAGCTTGCGCAGTTCCGCGACCCCATCATTCAAGGCATGCTACACAACGGCTATTCAAAATCCTGGTCAGAGCGACTCTTTGAGATGATGAAGGGTTTTGGCGGCTACGGCTTCCCCGAATCCCACTCCGCAAGTTTTGCTCTCATTGTTTACCTTTCTGCGTGGCTTAAACGCCACCACACCAGTGCTTTCTATGTTGGCCTACTCAACAGCTTACCCATGGGCTTTTACTCTCCTTCCCAACTGATTCGCGATGCCAGACGCCATGGCATCGATGTACAGCCAGTTGATATTCAATACAGCTCATGGGATTACAGCCTCGAACAAAGCGCCCACCATAATCAGCAAAAGCATCTCGCCATTCGGATTGGCTTTCGGCAGATAAAGGGGTTTAGCCAAGATGCCGCGCAGCGAATCGAGTTAGCAAGAAAAAACACCCCATTTATTTCACTGGAAGACATCTACGAGCGCTGCACTCTCTCTCGCCCAGAACGACGCGTACTCATTGATGCCGACGCACTGAAAAGCATTAGCGGCAATCGACACCAAGCTCATTGGCAGGACCAAGGTGTACAAGAAAGAAAGCCGTTATTTCAATATGAATCCCAGACAGACACCTCTATTAATCACGCCGAGAACAGATCAGAGGCGTCTTTTCAACGCGACAGCGAAACGAATGAAGGAGTATTAATTCTCCCGCCCTCCGACATGGAAACAATGCTAAGCGATTATCGCCGACTCGGCTTAACCCTTGGCCAACATCCGATAGCCCTGCTGCGGAAAGACCCTAAGTTGCAGCGCAGTCTAACCGCTCGACAACTCAAAACCGCGCGGCATGGGCAGCTCGTTCAAGTCACGGGGCTCGTAACAAACCGGCAGCGCCCTGGCAGTGCCGGTGGCGTACTTTTTATGACACTGGAAGATGAAACTGGCTGCACCAATATCATTATATGGGAGTCGCTACAGCACAAATTTAGGCGGGAAATTTTGGCGGGAACGGTGCTCCTTATTAAAGGAACACTGGAAAAGTCGGATGAAGGCGTTATTCACGTTGTCGCCGGTCATGTCAGCGACCACAGCAACCTACTCGGTACGCTAGAAATCCCGTCACGCGACTTCCACTAACACGTATCACCTATGAGCATTACCGTCTCATTACTCTAATCAGACAAGGCGACACTAGCTATCAGAGCCCATGAAAATTTTCATCTGTCGCGTTTGCCGTAATACCGAGGACGGCTTCATCCCCAGCATGTCTTTAAAAACGTGATTTAGATGGGATGAATCTGAAAATCCCGCCGCTAAAGCAGCATCAGTCAACGTAGACCCCATCGCCATCATTGAAGATGTCACAAACAAACGGTGCCACAACCGATAACGACGAATAGGAATACCCGTTGCTTCCTTAAACAGGCGTTGCAAACGAGCACCTGACAAACCAACCACCGCGCCTAGCTCATCATTTGAAATATTCTCACTCGGGTCCGTGCGTATGACTTCAATAATTTTTACGATGCGCTCATCTACTTTAAAGTCATTGAATTTTTCTGAGATGGAAGGAAATAAGAGGTCTAATAATAGTTGATACGCCTGCGTTGCATCTCCGCCTTGAGAGTAAACCGATTCAAGTGCTGCCACCTGCTCCGCTTGCCGACGAGAATGAAAGTAGACGCCCTCTTCACAGTGCTTCATCAATGGTTGATGAAACAAAAAATCACGCCCTAAAGGATCGAGAAAACAGCAAGCAATACGGCCGCCATGCGCATCCCCAGTGAAGCGCAGACCTGCCGGCACAAGAAATGAACGCGCACAGAATTGATAGTCGCCCACAATAAGATCCATGTCGCCGTCCAATCCAACCAAAACGGCATGGGCGCCAGGTGACAGCGACGAAAGTCTACCGATACGACCGACAAATAGCGTTCTTAATGGCCATAGAAAAAGAGAAGACAGTTCGTTATCAGCAGAAATCGCCATTTTTATTATCGTATTCCGTTCTTACAAAGCGTTGCCAGCCTCTATTCTGCCGCCCCTCCGGTCAGACAGGCAAGCATACAAAGAAGAAAGCGCTAATCCATCACATACTGAATAAGTAACCGTAAAACAGACAAAGAATGTTCAAATCTTACAAGTAGACGCCATTCAGTCAATCATATAGTCCGATTGTCGACAGGAAATAACAACTAACGTAAGGGGCAGACGCGAAGCTCCCTAGCTCGATTTCTTCACAAATTGAGTCAAGATTACAATTTGCTGACCGCTAACACGACCTTCAATATGCCCAGCATTGTCTTGCCCTAGAGATATATTGCGCACTGCCGTACCGCGCTTTGCGGTAAAATTGGCACCCTTCACCGTCAAATCTTTTATTAACACTACCGTATCACCCGCTGCGAGGGTGGCACCATTGCTGTCTCGGTGCACCAAAACGTCCTCACCTGCAGACGACGCCCCGGCTTCAGCCCATGCCTTCGTTTCGTCTTCGAGGTAGAGCATATCCAATAACTCTTGCGGCCAACCCTCCGCGCTGATGCGGCTCAACATGCGCCACGCAACCACCTGTACTGCCGACACCTGACTCCACATGCTATCGTTCAAACAACGCCAATGATTTAAGTCAACTTCGGCAGCCCCGCTGAACTGATCGCGGCAAGCCGCACAAGCATAAATACTGCTATCGGCGCCTTCGTCAGGACTAAACGGTACTTGGTAAGCAGCCAAATGTTCATTCGCGCCACACAGTTCACATTGAGACCCACTGCGTACCTGTAAGATTTTGTCTAATGACATTGAGATTCAGCCGCTTTATTAAAACGCTAATTATACAACAGCGAAGCATTTACAACATGCCTGCCCCCCTAGCGTGGCCGTATCAACAAAGCTGACTATCAGCTCATCTACCATTTGGCCACCCTCTCCCGTTTTCGGCTTGCATACTCGTCACAGCTCGCTTTTTATCGCTATAATTTTATCGACGCAAAGGGCACCAATGGCAGGCGGAATAAAACCACCCAAAAGAATGGGGCAGTACCAAGTATCACCAGAAGCAATGCATATAATAAAAAAGGAGAGCCCACTCGATGAGTATATTACAACTGCCCCGAGCTCAACCGGACGTCATTTTATATGACTGGCATGCAACCTTGGTGGACACCCATGACGCCATGTACCACGCTGTCGACGATATACTGCCGCGCCTAAAGGAGCTTGAGCTTTGGGATAGGATGCTCGACCCGCAAGACTCCAAAACCATCGAAGATGCCAAGCTTCTCATTTACGTACGTAATAACAACCGACTTCACCCCAAAATCGTTTCACAGAAAAAAATCTCTCGCACGGATATATTCGAAGTACTCTTTGGTGAAGATGAATCAGCCAAAGCCAGTGCTCATCGTGCATTTGACGATGCGTATAAGAACTATGTCGACGAAGTTCATCCTCTCGAACCTGACATTCGTGAACAACTGACTCAGCTAAGGAATATGGACATAAAAGTTGGCCTTATCACCAACCGACGACGAGACTTTCTAGAGCATGAGCTGCGGCTCGTAGACGGCACAGGATGGACAGACCTTTTCGACGTTGTCGTTTGTGGCAGTGACGTTTCTCTACGGAAACCAGCCCCTGACATGCTCATAGAGGCGCTAAAAAGGTTCGATATTGCAGCATCCGAAAGTGTTTGGTATGTGGGTGACAGCACAACGGATGTTATTGCCGCAAGAGAGGCCAGAATAACATCAATTTTTTATAACGGTGCTGGCTGGGACCAAGCATGGATAGACAAAATTTTCCCCGACACCGTGCGCCACCCCCATCGCCCCGATACCGTGGTATCAACTATTGCAGAAGTCACCCAGTTGGCTCGCTGGATGCGAGCCCATGCGCTTCGTGTCGATCGAGCGAAAGAAAAATGCTCGCCTCCTTATTTTGATGGATAGCGCTCCAACACCTTGGCCGACTTCTCTTTCATTCGAAAAACGATGAGTGCACTCGCACGAATACCTTCAACTTCGGCAACCACGCCCACGCCTTTGGCATAAAACACATACCGCACGTCATCCCGCTTGAGCGGACCAATACGTATTTTGTAATCCTCTTCGAGCAAAACCGTATCAAATAATCCTGCTGGCACTTTTACACGGTAGGTTCCTACTAGCGCTGAAGTGAAGTCATCGACCCCGTATAAGCAACTTTATTCGGCTTCTCCAGATCAAACACCGTCAATGTATTCTCAGCCTTCCACACATCCCCTTCCGAGCGCCCAACCCACTCAGCAGGCGAACTAAATCTGGCGCGGGGATCGACTCAACCAAAAAGCCCTCCCCCAATAGCCCACCGGTTCGCGCTACAGTACACTGGCACCCTCGCCGCCCGGGGAAGGGCCCGCTCCAAAGCACCAGCAGCTAGCAAGTCTGTAGCCACCCTATTATTTATACACTTAGCGCTTTAGCATGAAGCCACACTCCAAAAGGTACTCCTATATGCGCCTCAGCATCTTTTCCTCATACTTCGCCATCACTCTCCTGATATTCACCAGCCCCCCACTACGGGCAGATGAAAACAGCGTCTTTCAATACGACTCAAAGCCGACGCTACGCGGAGACATTCGTTTCAACCAAGACAACCCCAAACAAGTAAAACGGCACGACTTTGAAGTTGTCGACTACGCATTGATGAGTAATGAACAGGGAGAGCGATGGGCAACTGTAACCTTCAAGAACACCTCCACTGGTCAGCGCCTGCTAGCGAATGAGTATCTACTTGCTGAATTTGCAGATGGTACCCAACGCTTCGCCCTTAATCTCGACGGCAAGGTAGAGAGCGGCCAAGTTCTGACACGTACCGTTTTCTTTGGCTACCATCGATTCCCGATTCTACGGCTGCAATGGTAGCTTCTGCACGAACGCTTCCAATTATTCGACGCAAAAAAAAGAGCCTCAATAGAGGCTCTTTTTAATACGACAAAATTAGGAAACTTAGATAAGTTTCTCTAACTCTGGCACCGCATCAAACAAGTCTGCAACTAAACCGTAGTCTGCAACCTGGAAAATAGGCGCTTCCTCGTCCTTGTTGATAGCAACAATGACTTTGGAATCTTTCATGCCCGCCAAATGCTGAATGGCACCGGAAATACCAACGGCAACATACAGATCTGGCGCAACGATTTTACCGGTTTGACCAACCTGCATGTCGTTAGGAACAAAACCGGCATCAACCGCTGCGCGTGAGGCGCCCACTGCTGCGCCAAGCTTGTCGGCTACTTTATACAACATTTCGAAGTTTTCGCCATTCTGCATGCCGCGGCCGCCAGAAATAACGATGCTCGCCGCTGTCAGCTCAGGACGGTCAGACTTCGCTAGCTCTTCGCCGACGAATGAAGACTTACCTTCATCTTTAACAACGTCCAGCGCTTCAATAGAAGCAGAACCGCCTTCGGCAGATGCTGCATCAAAGCCAGTAGCACGCACAGTAATGACTTTCGTGCTGTCGCTGTTCTGAACCGTTGCAATCGCGTTACCTGCAAAGATAGGACGCTTGAAGGTGTCAGCCGAATCAACCGCGATAATCTCGGAGATTTGCTCAACATCCAACAGTGCCGCAACACGTGGCATAAAGTTTTTGCCAGTCGTAGTTGCCGCCACAAGGATGTGGCTGCTGTCTTTACCAACTTCAGCAACCAATGCAGCAACGTTCTCTGCTAGCTGGTGCTCATAAGCGGCATTGTCAGCGCACAAAACTTTTGCAACGCCATCGATTTTTGCAGCGGCTTCTGCCACTGCGCCACAACCACTACCAGCAACCAGTATTGTAATGTCGCCACCAATCGCTTTCGCGGCAGTGATTACATTCAATGTGGCGCCTTTAAGGCTGCTATTGTCGTGTTCTGCGTAGACGAGGATGCCCATGTTAGATCACCTTCGCTTCATTTTTGAGTTTCTCGACCAGCTCCTCAACGGAAGCCACCTTGATACCTGCTGAACGCTCAGCAGGTGGCTCAACTTTCAGCGTCTTCGTGCTAGAAGCAAAGCTCACGCCCAGATCAGCCGGTGTAACAACATCCAACGGCTTTTTCTTGGCTTTCATAATGTTAGGCAGTGACGCATAACGCGGCTCATTCAAGCGTAGGTCAGTGGTGACCACCGCAGGAAGAGATAGCTCAACAGTTTGCAAACCACCGTCGACTTCACGCGTCACTTTAACTTTGCCATCTGCAACATTCACTTCGGAAGCAAATGTACCTTGGCCCATGCCCGTCAACGCAGCCAACATTTGGCCGGTCTGGCTGTTATCGCCGTCGATAGCCTGCTTGCCTAAGATGACTAGATCAGGACTTTCTTTCTCGACTAACGCTTTTAGCGCTTTAGCAATCGCTAATGGCTGAGCGTCTTCGTCGGTTTCGACCAAAATAGAACGGTCAGCACCCAATGCCATGGCGGTACGCAACTGCTCTTGAGCAGCCTTGCTACCAATAGTCACGGCAATAATTTCAGTAACAACGCCCTTTTCTTTCAGACGTACAGCTTCTTCCACTGCGATTTCGCAGAAAGGATTCATGGCCATTTTGACGTTGGCAAGATCAACACCAGAGTGGTCCGCTTTCACGCGAACTTTGACGTTGTAGTCAACGACCCGCTTGATCGGTACAAGAACCTTCATAGGATCCTCGGATTCGTTTATTGATAACTAACAGGAAAGGGTGCCACACGGAGCCCCCCACGCGAGAGGCGCTATGTTGAACCCCGCCCCCGTCAACGTCAATAGGCCGCCGCGCGCCAAGCCCATGATTTTCCAGCAAATAAGAATAAAGTGCCGCCATGTTTCGATGACGCACCAGTCGCGCCTGTGTGATACGACAGTCTCAGGTTGATGGCACGCCAGTCGCCAGGGCGTGACGTGTCAGTCGTTCCTTTTCCTTGTATATCAAGGGGTTCGCTTGAGATAATCCAAACGCTCGTTTGAACTCAGATCGATATTCTGCAGCAAAGACATTTCGCTGTGTCCGACCTGTCAGGTCAGAAACTAGCGAGCTAGCGGCGCCCTCTATATACTCCGCGCCACTTGAAAGTGCCCCAGCAGTGGGTTTGGCTCCTGAACTTGGTCTTCACACAGATTTCCAAATAAAGGCGCCACCTCAACCGTTACGAGGAGAAGGTTATGGAACGCGAATCAATGGAAGTCGACGTCGTTATCGTCGGCGCAGGTCCCTCCGGACTGGCAGCAGCATGTCGTCTTGGCCAACTGGCTCAAGAAACAGGTCAAGAAATCAGCGTTGTTGTTGTTGAAAAAGGCTCCGAAGTCGGCGCCCATATCCTTTCTGGTGCGGTGCTAGAGCCACGCGCCCTCAACGAACTCTTTCCGACATGGAAAGAAATGGGCGCACCGGTCAATGTACCGGTAACCGAAGACGAAATCCTGCTGATGACGGGTGCAGAAAGCGCCATCAAAGTGCCTAACGTTTTCGCCCCAAAGACCATGCACAATGAAGGTAACTACGTTATTTCATTGGGCAACTTGTGCCGCTGGCTCGGCGAGCAAGCTGAAGGCTTGGGCATTGAGATCTTCCCAGGCTTCGCTGCCACAGAAGTTCTGTTCAATGACGACGGCTCTGTGAAGGGTATCGCCACCGGCGATTCTGGCATCGGCCTCAACGGCGAACATAAGCCTAGCTACACACCTGGCATGGAACTTCATGCTAAGTACACCATCTTCTCCGAAGGCTGCCGCGGCCACCTCGGCAAACAACTGATGGAAAAATTCAATCTGCGTGACGGCGACATCGACCCGCAGCATTACGGTCTCGGCATCAAAGAATTGTGGGACATTGATCCCGCGAAACATAAGGAAGGCCTTGTGTTGCACAGCGCCGGCTGGCCGCTGAGCGAATCCGGCTCTGCAGGCGGCGGCTTCCTTTATCACCTCGACAACAATCAGGTGACATTAGGTCTGATTACCGACCTTTCATATTCCAACCCACATGTTTCACCCTTTGACGAAATGCAGCGCTGGAAAACAAACCCAGCCGTTAAGAAGTTTCTCGAGGGTGGTAAGCGCGTTTCCTATGGTGCTCGCGCCATTGCCAAGGGCGGCTTGCAATCCTTGCCCAAAATGACCTTTCCTGGCGGCCTGTTAACGGGCTGTAATGCCGGCACATTGAACTTTGCGAAAATCAAAGGCACTCACACCGCCATGAAGTCGGGCATGCTGGCTGCTGAAGCGATTGCCGAAGCACTGAAGGCCGGCCGTGGCAGCGACGAGCTAAGCGAATACACCAGCGCATTTAAAGCAAGCTGGGTGCACCAAGAGCTGTATCAACAGCGCAACTTTGGGCCGCTGCAGCACAAGTTCGGCAACCTCGTGGGCTCCGCAATGGTGTTCCTCGACTTGAACATCTTTAACGGCAAACTTCCGTTCACCTTACGTGACCCTATTCCGGATCATGAAACGCTGAAGTCGGCGGCGGAAAGCAAACAAATCAACTATCCAAAACCGGACGGCAAACTGACCTTCAACAAGTTAGATTCGGTGTTTTTATCGAATACCAACCATGAAGAAGATCAGCCGTGCCACCTAACGCTAAAAGATCCAGACGTCCCTCTGCAGGTGAACTTGCCACGCTGGGATGAACCGGCTCAACGTTACTGCCCTGCAGGCGTTTACGAAATCATCACCAGTGAAACTGACGGTTCAAAACGTTTCCAGATTAACGCCCAGAACTGCGTTCACTGTAAGACGTGCGACATTAAAGACCCCACCCAGAACATCAACTGGGTGGCACCGGAAGGCACCGGTGGTCCAAACTATCCAAACATGTAAGTGTTTGAATTAGGTGCGCACAAACAGTGCGCTGATAAAAAAGGGCCTCAAATGAGGCCCTTTTTTATGGAAGAAGAAATCATTAATTTATCCCCTCAACTTCACACGTCTTTTGACCAAAGAAACATGCTCGCTTTCTTATTGAGAATGTTTAGCTCAAAACTCGCCGAGCAGCGCGATGCCGTTAGGCCATAACAAACATGTAAGGGAAGAAGATGCTCTTCTCTCGGGTGACAGTAGCGCGCTGCCGGAGCACTCTCCCATTGCACCAAGCGACGAAAACATTCCTCCTCGCTAATATCCGCACTCGCGCACGTCTGCACTAACCAGCTCTCAAACGCTTCATTCATCGCTTTAGATTCAGCTGTCTCAGGGGCAAAGAAAGCTTTCATATTATGAAACGAAAAGCCCGAGCCAATAACCAGCAAGTTCTTACAATCCAAAGCCTGAAGAGCTTGGCCAATCTCTAGATGCGCCGCCGAATCAAGATTGCTCATAAGAGAAAGCTGAACACATGGAATGTCCGCGTCGGGGTACATGATTTTTAACGGCACAAAAACGCCGTGATCAAAACCTCGTTGATCATCAAGGTCTGCCGCTATGCCCGCGCGCGACAGCACCTCACGTACTTTACTGGCAAGCACGGGCTCGCCCAAACAGGGATACTGAACACTGTAGGATTCTTGAGGAAAACCATAATAGTCGTAGATAAGGGGCGGCGCTGCACCAGAGGTAATAGTAGGAACCTCCGCCTCCCAATGCGCACTCACAACAAGAATTGCCGAAGGCTTCTCAATTTGCCCTGCGATATTTTGCAAACACGCCACCATGTCCGTATGCCCGGCATCGCCAAGTAACGGCATAGGGCCTCCGCCATGAGACAAAAACAAAACATCCATTTTGCACACCTTCTATTGCACCGACTATCTGCCGCCCATCAACCTATTCGACCTATTTCTAAAAAGTCGAGTCCGCATCAATCATCTCTCTATCTTTACCACTTTATACATATCATGACGGCGATCTTTCAAATTGGTTACAGATCCTTCTTGATGCAACAATTTCAGCTTTTCAAAATCAACATCTGCAAACACCAACATTTCGGTATTGGCTACTGCTTCACTCAGAATGCCATCGTGAGGAAAGTAAAAATCAGAAGGCGTGAAAACAGCCGACTGCGCGTACTGAATATCAACGTTATCCACGCGCGGTAAGTTGCCACAGCTTCCCGATATAGCGACGTAACATTCATTCTCGATGGCGCGAGCTTGGGCGCAATGACGTACGCGTAAGTACCCGTTTTTGGTATCCGTCCAAAACGGCACAAACAATATCTCCATCCCCTCTTCCGCCAACAAACGAGACAGCTCCGGGAACTCAACGTCATAACACACTAAAATACCGATCTTGCCTGCGTCAGTTTCAAATACCTGTAGCTTGTCGCCACCTTCAATACCCCAGTCTCGCCGCTCACCAGGGGTGATATGGATTTTATATTGTTTTTCCATGGTGCCATCACGACGAAAAAGAAATGCCACGTTATAAACATGACCATCTTCTACCAGCGGCATAGAACCACCGATAATATTAATATTGTAGCTCACTGCCATATCCGACAACGCCGCAACGATCTCCTCGGTAAAGGTCGCCAAAAAGCGAATCGCCTCAACCGAATCCATCTTTAACTCAAGCCCCATTAGTGGTGCGCTGAAAAACTCTGGCAACACGGCGAAGTCCGATCGGTAATCCGACAGGGCGTCGACAAAAAACTCAACCTGATTAAGCAAGTCCTTAATCGATGTTGCCGCACGCATACGACGTTGCACAACACCAATCCGCGCAACAGCTTTACTCTCGTACGCACCACGTTCAACCGGCTCAAATAAAATATTATCCCACTCGAGCAGCGTCGCGTACCCCTTAGATTGCGCATCTTCCGGCAAGTACTTTTTCAACAGACGTTTTACATCAAAGCCGTTGGACAGCTGAAATGTCAGAATTGGATCATAGAGTTTTTTACGATCAACTTGATCAATATATTCTGTCACTGACAACGTATCAGCATGCTCTGAATAGCCGGGCAAACGACCTCCCGCTAGAATGGCACGCAGATTCTCGTCACGACAAAGCTCCTTACGCGCTTCATATAAGCGGCGCCCCAGCCGATAGCCGCGATACTCGGGATGAACAAAGACATCCAACCCATAAAGCGCATCACCATTCGCATCGTGAGAATGAACTTTCTCTTCGGTAATCACATCTTCATAACGATGAGGGTTGGAGAAACGATCATAGCTCACCCGAATCGTCAGTGCCGCAGCCACCAACACATCGTGATCTTCAATGCATAACTGCCCTAGCGGAAAAAGTTTAATGAGATCCAAGACTGTGTCGCGCGACCAAGCACCACCTAAGTCGGGGTAAACCATTTCCATAATGGCGGCGAGCTGCGGGTAATCTGCTTCCGTCAGCGTACGTAATCGCAGCTTAGTACTTTCTTCACTCATCAATAGCTCCGATGATTCAGGGTAGCGGAGAAAAAGGAATTAACCAGTAAGGCTCAATGTTGCGTAACGCAGAAGCGCCATCATTGTATAAACCAATGCCATCGGGGCGAATAAAAATGACCGCGCCGGAAGTCAGGCCAACGAAACCCGCTCGCTGCTCAGCAATAAAGCCAACACCATCAACCCAGTGCGGCGCGACCGAGGCCGGGATCACTTCGTAGCCAAGCACACCATTACCGAGAGGATCGAAAATGGCGTCTTCATCTCGGTAATAGCCAACCGCATCAGCGCTAATCAGCACGACGTGGCCGTGATGAAAATGCATTAGGCTCACATCACCTCGATCACCAAGGTTGCGTGTTTCGTGTCGAGAGACAATCATATCGTTCATGTTTAAAAGTATACCTGAGTCATTAAACCGTATCGTCATTCTCACCGGCGCCGGCGTCTCCGCCGAATCGGGCATTCAGACCTTTCGCGGGGCGGACGGTTTGTGGGAGAACCATCGGCTCGAAGACGTCGCAATGCCCGAGGCCTTTGCGCGAGATCCTCTGTTGGTACAGCGCTTCTACAATGAACGGCGCCGCCAACTAACCTCTGCCTCCACTAAACCGAATGCCGCCCACCTCGCTCTCGCTAAACTGGAATCCGCTTTCGACGGCAATGTACTGCTAGTAACCCAGAATATCGACAATTTACATGAACGGGCTGGCAGCAAACACCTAATTCATATGCATGGCGAATTAATGAAGGCTCGCTGCATAGCATGTGGCGAAACGTCTCCCCTATGCGCTGCTAGCGGCATCGACATCGATCCCAGCACAAACTGCAGGCAATGCGCCCGCACGGGTACACTGCGCCCTCATATCGTTTGGTTCGGCGAAATACCGCTGCAGATGGACGACATCTATCACGCGCTAGCCAGTGCCGACCTATTTATCAGCATTGGCACCTCCGGCAACGTTTACCCCGCGGCAGGCTTCGTCGACGCCGCCAACCAAAGCGGCGCCACGACGGTTGAACTTAATCTTGAGGCATCAGCAACGCGCGGCGCCTTCAAATACCACTACGACGGCGCCGCCACTACCCTTGTTCCAGCGTTTGTTGACGCTGTTTTGCAAAGAAACGCATCTGATAGACCGCAATAATGCCTTGTATAGCCTCCTGATATTTCTTCAGCGCCGTGATTGGGCTAGACTCCGGAGTCCGTTTCCCCCCTGAATTCAGGCAGATAGTTAGAACATGACAGACACTCAGGTAGAAAACCTCAATATTGCATCACAGCAAACGCTGATCACGCCTGGCGAGTTGAAAGCAAAGCTCCCTCTTAGTGACGCCGCTCGCGAAACCGTGGCAAAAGGCCGTCAAGCGGTTCAAGACATTCTCGACCGTAAAGATCACCGCATCTTCATCGTCATCGGGCCTTGCTCAATTCATGACCTCAAAGCCGCTAAAGAATACGCTGAGCGACTCAAGGTTCTCGCTGACAAAGTCAGCGACACGCTGGTCTTAGTGCTGCGCGTCTATTTTGAAAAGCCGCGCACAACGGTTGGCTGGAAAGGGTTGATTAACGATCCTTACATCAATGACACCTTTAAAATTGAAGACGGCCTCCATATTGCCCGTCAGCTGCTGCTTGATGTTGCCGAGCTAGGCTTGCCTGCCGCAACGGAAGCACTTGATCCGATTACACCTCAGTACATGCAAGACCTGATCGCTTGGTCTGCCATTGGCGCACGTACAACCGAATCGCAAACACATCGCGAAATGTCGTCCGGCCTTTCTAGTCCAGTTGGCTTCAAGAACGGCACCGATGGCAGCCTTGAAGTTGCCGTGAACGCGATGCTCAGCGTGCAACATCCACACCGCTTCCTTGGTATCGATAATGACGGCCGCGTCGCCCTGACAACCACCAAAGGCAACCAATATGGCCATGTTGTCTTACGTGGCGGCGGCGGCAAGCCTAACTATGATTCAGTCTCTATTGCTCTCGCTGAGCAAGAGCTGGTTAAAGCTAAGGTTTCCACCAACATCATGGTTGACTGTAGTCACGCCAACTCAAACAAAGATCCGTCTTTGCAGACACTGGTGATGGACAATGCCAGCAACCAAATTCTCGAAGGCAACGAATCGATTATTGGTTTAATGGTCGAGTCTCACTTGCACTTTGGCAGCCAAAAGATCACCCCCAACCTTGACGACCTCGAGTATGGCGTATCGATTACCGATGGCTGCATCAGTTGGGAAACGACCGAAGAAGCCGTATTGAAAATGGCTGACAAACTTCGCGACGTGCTACCGAAAAGAATGTCCTAGCAAAAAACATTCTTTAGACACAAAAAAGGGCGGATTCTCTCCGCCCTTTTTTGTGTCTTCTCGCAAGTAAACGAGCTTCTTAAACCGCGCCCTGCTCTTCCAGTACGCGTAGAAATAACTCCGGCTCAGGACGCACTCGATAGTTATCGGTAAGGTGACTAAACAACACCTTCCCTTCGCCATCTAGTACATACACCGTAGGCATGACCGTGTCGCCATCGTAGCCAAGCACTTCTAAGCCAGCCGGTGTTCCACCTTCATCAACAATGCCCAACATACGCGCAGCAGCATTGTCTTTATCTACCAGAAACTCAAACTGAACATCAAAATGCGCCGCTAACTCACTAGTTTGCTCATGAGATTGCGGACTCACCAATGCCACCTTAACGCCAAGCTCCGCAAGTCGCTTATAGTGCGCGCTAATTTCTTTCACCTGCGCCATACACAGTGGGCACCAATTACCGCGATAAAACATCAACACCATCGGGCTGCCGGCATAATGATCCAGCCCCACTTCATCGCCATTCGTTGAGTACAATCGGATCGGTGGCAACGCCTTACCAAGCTCCACGGCCACGCGCTTGCCATAACGGCTGTACCAATAGATATAAACATAGACACCCGCGACGCCGACAAACATCGACAAGGCTAATGCCGCTATATCTGCAGTGCCGCTATACCCAGAGACAACGGTCAGTGCTGCGCCCACCAATGTGATTCGTCGTACTACCGGTAGATCCTCACTAGTACGCGCCGGACGCCCAATGAACAACCAGGCGAAAAAGCTCAACGCAGGCAACAGAGCCACAACAACCCCAACCCAGCGCCAATCAAATGACTGCGATAATTGATAACCTGCCCAAAGCAGCCCTACGGTTAACGCCGTAATATAAACGGAAATAAATAACGCTTTCATGCTCTTGCTCTTCATTCATGCTCCTCAATAAATTCTCAACATTTACGGTCATCTGCCCGCTACCCGTACAGATGATTCAATAAGGCTGGCGTTACACCAACCGTCAGCATTCAACACACAAAGTAGTCGCTAATAGTTACTACCTGACACTAATCTCGCCCGCTGCCGTGCGGCCTTCTCCCCCCCAGAGCTGGCGATTGATTGCTCAACGAAGGCACCTATTTCCGCAACCGCCAGCTGCGCCTCTGGCAACCATGCGGCCATTACATGAAAAACGTGCATCATGTTCTGCCACACCTGCAATCGGCAGTTCACTCCATCGCGTTGAGCGTTCGCGGCAATCCGCTCGGAGTCACTTAACAGCACCTCTGTACTGCCAACTTGAATGAGTATCGGCGGCAAACCACTTAAATCTGCATAAACAGGCGATATCAGTGGGTGATGAGCGTCTTCGCCGGCACTGTAGGACTTCGCCGCAAAGCGGATGGCGTTGACCGGAAGCAGCGGATCAGCACTTGCATTGCTGGTGAACGTTTCACCACTGCAACTCAGGTCAGTCCAAGGACTAATCAACACTGCCGATGAGGGTAACGGCAATCCCATGTCGCGTAGCCGTAGCATTGCGACCAAAGCTAAATTGCCACCGGCAGAATCGCCGGCAAAAACAATATTCTCGGGCCGATACCCCCTCTCCAACAAAGCACGATAAGCGCTAATAGTATCGTCCAACGGAGCCGGAAAGTGCCAATCCGGCGGCTGCCGGTAGTTCAGCGCCAACACTTTAGCGCGACAAGCACGACTCATTCGCCATGTCAGAGCGCGATGGGACCGCGGTGATCCAAAAAAATAGGCGCCACCATGCAGATACAACACAACACGACCTGCAATCACATCGCGGCCGGTCATCAGCCACTCGCCAGGAACCCCGCCGACGTCCGCTGGCGCAATGTGAACATCCCCATGTACGGGCAACGCAAGCGTCACAGCATCAAAACCTAACTGCGTATAGCGCATGACTCGACGGGTAATACGCACCCGAGAAATCGTGGGCTTAACAATCGAACGTAATGCTCGATCTACCACACGGCTCTGCCAGCTAAAGGCCTTCTTAATTTCAACGTTATCGGTCATATTGTTATAGGTTCCACTCTCGCTGAGACCAGTCTTTTCCTGCTCAGCCGTTCGTAATCATAGATGTCGCGCTTACGGCTCAATCCGTGCAACGTTATGGCAATCATGAAAGCGAACAGGAGGACTGTCCAACTCAGAATGGGCAAATACTCAAGTGGTCGATCAATCGCGGCAAAGTTGTACTCACAAAGACAGCTCAGCTACTGTAGCTATCTAGCCGCACACAGTTCCGTAACGCCATACCACTAAGTCGTCTCACAACATCAGGCAAAGCATTAGCGAAAACTATGAACGAGAGCCAAGAAAAAGAATCCCTTCGCCTTAAGTTGCGACATATCATCTTCGGCACCAGCTCTCCGGCAGGTGTGTTATTCGACCAATTTCTTATCATTGCAATTCTCGCCAGCGTTGTTGCCGTGATGCTCGACAGCGTGCAAAGCATTCACGACGCACACGGTGAGTGGCTTTACATTCTCGAGTGGGGACTAACCGTTCTATTTACGTTCGAATACGTCATACGGCTGTGGGCCAGCGACCGCCCGTCACGTTATGCGGGCAGTTTCTTTGGTATCGTTGACCTGCTGTCTGTTCTGCCCACCTATCTCAGCCTCATACTGCCCGGCGCCAACTATCTCCTGACCATCCGTATTTTACGGGTGCTACGTATATTCCGAGTCATGAAGCTACTCTCCTTCATGAGCGAGGCAAACTTTCTCGCCAAGGCGCTACTGCGCGCACGGCGAAAAGTGGCCGTCTTTCTATTTACCGTCATCGTCGTCATGATCAGCTTTGGCAGCATCATGTATGTTATCGAAGGCCCTGCAAGCGGCTTTACCAGTATCCCGCGCAGTATTTACTGGGCCATTGTTACCGTTACAACCGTCGGCTACGGGGATATCACACCGCAAACGACCCTCGGCCAAGCTATCGCATCTCTGGCTATGATCACTGGCTACGCCATTATTGCTGTCCCGACCGGCATCGTTACTGCGGAGATAACCTCCGCCATGAGTCGTGACCGCTATGCCCGTGAATGCACCAACTGCCATCTGCACGAACATGAAGTCGATGCATTGCACTGCAAACGCTGTGGCGAAAAACTACCGGACGAGGAAGCCGATACTTAATAGATTCAGACAGCGGCGACGTGCCGTTCACGCGTCCCTATGATATAAAGTATGCCAATGAGACATATAACGCCGCGTTTAACGTGACAGCATTGAACTTCATCGGGGAACCACCATGACACACCCTATTATTACCGCCCGCCGGCAGTTCCTTCGGCAGGCGATGGGCTCAGCCATCGCTGTAACCGCCGGTGGCGCATCATTACTGCCAGCGCTCGTACAGGCCCTTGGGAAAATCCCTGACCAGCTTATCCCTGGGAAGTCGATTTACGATATGCGCGGCACAGTCTTTGTGGACGGTCGCCTAGCCGACGAAGACACCTACATCAGTGCGAATTCACTGGTCGAAACAGGCTCTAGCAGTTACGTCGTGTTTGTCATCGGCTTCGATGCTCACCTAATGCGGGAAAACGGTCGCGTACAGTTCTCTGGCACCGATAGCTTTGAAGAAGGTCTAAAGTTAGCAACCGGCAAACTCCTTTCAGTATTCGGCGCACGCACCGGCGGGCAAACGCACGTGGCACAAACCACTACTGCAACCATCGGTATTCGCGGTACCGGCGTTTATCTCGAATCTGAGGAAGATGTCAGTTACGCCTGTACCTGTTATGGCAAAGTCGATATCGCCTCTATCGACGATCCGTCCAGCAAAGAAACGATCATTTCAGTCCATCACGATGCACCGCGTTATATCACCAAAGATGGCAAAACCGGCAGCCGAATCACCTCAGCTCCAATGAAAAATCATACTGATGCAGAGTTAATGCTAATTGAGCAGATTGTCGGCCGCACACCGGACTTCACTACGCTAAAATCCTATACAGCACCGCGCAAGGGATACTGACGGCCAGCGCCAGGGATCGGGAATGTTTTCGGGAAAAATCTTTCGCAATCTTTTAGTTGCGCTCGTTAGCGCAGCCTTCATTTTGCACAGCATACACCTTGTCCGCCTTGCCTTTATCGATTCACTCGAGAATGCGGCCTACGACGTACGCCTGCGCTTAACTGCGCCAGGCGGGATCGACGATCGCATCGTCATCGCCGACATTGACGAAAAAAGCCTCGCAGCGATTGGACAATGGCCTTGGAACCGAGGCGTTCTTGCCGATCTAATGAACTCTCTTTTCGACGATTACAACGTCAAAACTGTTGGCTTCGATGTCGTCTTTGCGGAACCCGATACCGACCAAGGTATTAACGCCATGAGCGAGCTGGCAAGTGGCTCGCTCAAGAACAACAGTTCTTATATTCGCGAATGGAAAAAACTCAAAACCGAATTAGACTACGATCAACGACTCGCCAACAGCTTTGACGGTCACAAAGTTGTCACTGGCTTTGTTTTCGATCAGGCCGACCCCGAAGCGCTAAACGTTCTGCCAAACCCCGTCAGCGAACTGCCGGACAATTTGCATGGTCAACTACCATTAGCTCAACCGCCGGGCTTTACTGGTAACCTCCCCCTATTACAAGAACACGCTTGGGGCGGCGGCTTTTTTGATAACCCAACGCTCGACAGTGACGGTGTATTTAGACGTGTGCCCGTCGTGCAGGAATATAACGGCAAACTGTATAGCTCACTGGCACTCGCCCTCGTCCGAGCCGCCTTAGACGATCCGCCGATCAACCTGATTATGGATGACCGTGGCGACTATCCCTTTATTGATGCCATTCAAATCGGAGATAAACATATTCCGCTTGCGCCGCTGGCTGCTGTGTTGGTGCCGTATAGAGGGGGCAGCTATAGCTACCCATACTTTTCAATTATCGACATCATTGAAGGGCGTATCGATCCATCTGAGCTTGAAGGCCGCGTCGTCCTACTCGGCACATCCGCCCCCGGCCTAAAAGACCAACGGACCACGCCATTTGAGAGCAGCTACCCCGGCGTAGAAGTACACGCCAACCTCGTATCTGGCATGCTTGATGGCGCCATAAAGCGTCAGCCCGGCTGGGTTATTGCCGTTGAATTCTTTATGTTACTCATTATCAGTATTGCGCTCGGCATACTTAACAATCGCCTAGAGCCAATGCGCAGTTTGCTCGTCACAGTCGCTGTGATTTGCTCCCTACTGCTGGTCAACATGTGGGCATGGAACGCAGACCTTGTGCTTCCCATTGTCTCCCCGCTATTGCTTACCGTTTTAATTTTTATTATTCAAAGCCTGTGGGGCTTCTTTGCCGAAACACGTAATAAGCGTCAACTTGCCACTCTGTTCGGCCAATATATTCCGCCGGAATTGGTGGAAGAAATGGCCGAGTCCCCGTCTAAAATCGATATCAGTGGCGAAAGTCGAGAGCTAACCGTGTTGTTCTCGGACGTGCGCGGTTTTACCACTATCTCAGAAGGCCTTGACCCGCACGAACTCACGACCTTAATGAACGAAATGCTGACCCCAATGACGCACGTGATTCACGATCATCGCGGCACTATCGACAAATATATGGGCGACGCGATCATGGCCTTCTGGGGAGCGCCACTGGTCGACAAAAACCACGCTCGACATGCTCTCGACGCCGCGCTCGATATGATTAACGCGCTACCGATGATTAACCAACGTTTTGCTGAACGCGGCTGGCCTGAAATCCATATAGGCGTCGGGTTGAACACCGGTGTAATGAGCGTCGGCAACATGGGCTCCGAGTTCCGCATGGCTTACACCGTGATGGGCGATGCCGTGAACCTTGGCTCGCGTCTCGAGAGCCTAACCAAACAGTATGGCGTCGATATTATTGTCAGTGAATTCACTCGCGCGGCCGTGCCGGAATATGCCTACCGAGAGCTAGACCGAGTGCGCGTCAAAGGCAAAGAAGAGCCGGTCATCATCTACCAACCTATTGGCCTCGCCAGCGAGCTAGACGCCGGCGTGCTAACCGAATTAGAGCGCTTCCATGAAGCCTTAGAGTTTTACCGTCAGCAAAACTGGGACGCTGCTGAGAACATCATCCTCAGCAACAAAAGCGAGATCGACCGCCCGAAAGTCTACAGTCTGTACTTGGAACGGATTGCCTCGTTCCGCGAACAGCCTCCCGGCGACCAATGGGACGGCGTTTACACCCATACCAGTAAATAAAAGCTGACGCGCGCTTGTCCCAGCGCGTCAGCACCGCTTTGATCACGTATACTGTGGCCCACATTCTCGAATCTGGAAGTCATGGTCGTGATCAGCGAAACCCCGTTATACCCAGGCCTGCAAAAAACGCTTACTGACCTCGGTCTAGAAACCCCTACTCCGGTACAGGAGCAGGCAATACCGCTTGCCCTGCAGAAAAAAGATCTGTTGGTTTGCGCACAAACTGGTAGCGGCAAAACACTGGCCTATCTTGTCCCGACTATTCAGCAGCTCGCCAGTCAGCCCCTCGACACCGACGGCGGCACACTCGCACTCATCCTCGTGCCAACACGAGAGCTTGCTCGCCAAGTCTATAAACAGTGCGAAATACTCATTGCCAGCACGCCACTCAACGCCAGCTTGACCACCGGCGGTGAGTCAATGAAATTTCAAACCGCTGCCCTACGAAAAAATCCGGAAATTCTCATTGCGACTACGGGGCGCCTAGTTGAGCTGCTCAACACAGGCTCTGCTGACTTATCGGCGTTAAAAATACTAATTATCGATGAAGCCGATCAAATGCTCGACCTCGGCTTCACTCCCGATGTTTTGCGTATTGCCGAGGCTACGAGTCCCGACCGCCAAACACTGATGTTCTCTGCGACACTTGGCCACACCGGGCTCGATAGAATTAGTTCCAGCCTCCTTAATCAGCCCGTAACCGTCGACCTTACTCCTAAAGAAGAAGACACCTCGACCATTTCTCATAAAATTATGTTGGCAGACGACCGCAAACATAAAGAAAAAATTCTCGGCTGGATTCTGAATAACCAACCTTTCACCCGCGCACTGGTATTTTCTAACACCCGCGATAACGCTGATCGTCTTGGCGGCCTTATTCGTTATTACAAGCATATCGCCGGCGTACTGCACGGCGAAAAAGAACATAGCGTCCGTAAGAACCTGCTCGATCAATTCGCTAACGGAAAAATGCGCGTCTTGGTAGCCAGTGATGTCGCCGCACGTGGCCTCGACATTAAAGACGTCGATCTAGTCATTAATTTCGACATGCCAAGACGAGGCGATGACTATACCCACCGTGTCGGCCGTACCGGACGCGCGGGCAAAGAAGGTGTCGCGGTATCACTCGTTAGCCCACAAGAATGGGACCTAATGATCAGCATACAACGCTACCTAAAGCTCGACCTTGAGCGGCTGTATAGCAAAGAAGTCGCCGGTCAGTTTAACGGCCCGAAGAAAGTTAAGTCATCGGGCAAGTCCGCTGGCAGTAAAGAGCAGAAAAAGAAGAAGAAAGACAAAACCACAGACTCAGGAAAAAAAGGCGCTAAGCCGACAGCTAAGCGCAAAAAAGCTCCCACCGATAAAGCTGGTAGTGCGCCCAAACGTGGCGGACCAATACTTACCGGTAATGAAACATTGAAACGCAAAAAAGACGGCTTGAAACCAGACTAACCACCGTAATGAATATGCCACGGTGAACGCCGCCTAGCGTCTGCCGTGGCCGCTGGACCGACCTGCCCAGGTCGCCCACATAGCGCCCTCCGCAGCGCAGCTGCAGCAGTAAGAACGCCAGAACAAATACGTCAAAAACCAACTCATACAACGCCCGAATACCCCGTCCCTAGACGAGATGCTATATTTTGCTCAATATCAGCACTGATTAAGCTAAACACCTCCGCCACTGATACACTTTTTGATCCACCTACAGCCTTCGATGGAGAAGACGATGAACGAACAGGCAGCCGATCAGGACGTTAACTCGCTTCGCGAAGAACTGCGCCTATTGCGTGACGAAATGGCGGCCCTCAAAAGTAACGCGGCAAGCGCAACACAGGCAGATTCAGAGCAAAGGGACTTTGCCAAAGAGCTGCAGGATGAGCTGCGCAGTACGCTAAACAAAGCCCGTGAAACCGCACGTGAAAAAAGCGAAGAAGTATTGGATCAAGCGCGCGCTCAGGGCGAAAAAGCAATTGATCAAATCGGCAAGCAGATTGGCGAGCGTCCGCTGCTTAGCCTACTGCTAGTTTTCTTTATTGGCTTAGTCGTTGCCAAGTTCTTAGAGCGCCGCTAAGCCATGAGCCCGCTGAAAGCGACTTTACTGCGAACCGCGCTTCTTCTTAGTCTCGGACTCATCGCACTCGCACTGATCTGCACTATCACCGTCATTGGCATTATATCCTTGCTCAGCGCGCTGGGAGCGGCCGCTGCTGTTTATATCGGCAACGCAGGCGCTACGCTGTTGGTTGCTGTTATCTGCTTAACGCCTGCATTGCTCGCAGTCATTGCCATTATCCGCTTATACCGTCATGCCGAAAAATCCGTCAACGACAGCGCGAATAAGGGCGAGGCAGGAAGCTCCACGAACAACGCCATCATAAATCTCATCAAAGGCAACCCTTGGGAGGCTGCGTCTCTCGCGTTTCTTTTCGGTTTTACTTACCGCAGTGATCCAGAACTTCGCGCTCTCATCATGCATGAAGGCCTCGATAAACTAAAAGCGGCGCCGCTCTCGAGCCGTAAAGATGCCGATAACGAATAGCGGGTCGCAACGCCTCACTCGTCATCATCTACCTGAAATCCGCTACCAACATGCTTACAAATGTCGTTCCATACATCTATAAACAGGAAACAGACATCAATTAGCCAGCGCCGATATAACGGGAATAATGCATGACCGAATTTGATCAAATGCTTAACAACTGCACCGTTGAGCGGGCCACCATTGTTGACGGCTGGACACAAGGCAGAGCGACCTTCGGCGGTTTAATTGCCGCATTAATGTATCGCGCGGTGATACTGTCGCAACCTAAAAAAAGATCACTTCGGACCCTAACCATCAACTTCGTCGCCCCCGCTGCATCAGGGGATATTCAATTTAGTGTTGAGGTTTTACGTGTCGGAAAATCCGTTAGCCAAATTCTTTGCCGAGCACAACAAGGCGAGCAGGTTGTTGCCGTGATGCAAGTCAGCCTCGCAGAAGAAAGAAACTCAGAAATATATGTCGCTCCACCGAGTGCGCCTAGCTTTAAACCGGCAGAACAATGCGTTGCGCTGCCACATGCCCCCGGATTAACGCCTGAATTCACTCGCCATTTTGACATCCGCTGGGCCCAAGGCGCACTACCCTTTTGCGCATCGGCGGAATCTGTCATTGGTGGCTGGACACGCTTTAAAAAGGACGCCGACGGCATGGATCATGACGCCAGCGCTTCTGTTGAACATATTCTGGCGTTAATTGATGTTTGGCCTCCCGCCGTACTTCCCATGTTCAAGAAACCCGCTCCGATCAGCAGCTTAAGCTGGACCGTCGAAATCATTCCAGATCCGAGCGGCACGCACTCTCGGGCCAATACCGATTGGTGGCAGTATCACGCCACCACCGACACGGCGGAACACGGCTTTGCCTACATCGGCGCAGAGTTTCGCAACAACGCCGGCACCCTCATTGCGCTAAGCCGCCAAACCGTCATGCTTTTTACATAACAAACATAGATCGAATCTCTACAAGAAGAACCAATCTATGGCGCAGGGCGCGCCTCTCAAACAGTACAATCACCACCGTCAAAACCGATATACAAACCCTAACAATGCTGAATTAATCTGATCGTCTTCAATGATTGGGCTGTCGGCGATACCACCACCAAGCTGTTCCGCTTTAAAAGCCGCCAGTACCTGCCAGTTGCGGTGCACTTGCCACAAAGCTGTCGCAGATACCTGATAATTCAATGAGGATTGATCTCCGTACACTGGCCGCCCTAGTTGCGCCTCCTGCTGATCAACTCCGTAAAAATGCTCAACTAACTTTTTGTCCTGCCAAATCAATCCCGCGGACGGCACAAGCGCGAAACGCCCAAACCGATAAGGTCTATTGACCGTCATTGTTATTTCAGTACCAGCACTCTCCCCGCCCACATCCTTCAGTGCACTAGCAACAACATGATACTCGCCAAGATGAACGCGATAGTTAAGTCCCGCAAACCAAGTATCATTTGTCTCATCAATCCCAATCAACTCTCCCCCGTCAGCAAAACTCGCTTTAACCTCATAGAAGCGTGGCGTCACGATGAGCGCTAATGTCTGCTGCTCAGGAGTGAATAGGTCAACGGTAAAATCCAAGCCCTCCATTGCTACGCGCCCAAACCGGAAAGAAAAGTAAGGCAAAGAATCCTGTTGAGAGCCGACACCAAGAAATGGTCGCTGGTTAACCGACGTTGTTACACCAACGCCAAAACGCACGTCCTCATCAACCACCTCTCGTACAGAACTACTGTCTACACTGACTGGTGCAGCCACTACGGGGAAAGCCATCAAAACAAGGGCAGGAAATACCACTACACTTGATAACAAAGGGAAACGATACATACCCAAACCTCAACCATAAGAAATGACTCTTTAAGGATGCGGTAACGTAGCGGTTATTACGGTTAGATTGTTAGCGCTTTGTAAACGGGAAAGACAGCCCTCCCCCATTATCAAAGCAGGCCAAGGCTGTACCCCCCGTTAAGGCTCTAAAAGGTTAGAAATCCATCGCGAATCAGTGGCTGTTTTACACCATTTTATAAAAGCATAGGTCAATTGATCGATATTTCCTGAAAGCGCCCAATCATTACAGGACACAAAAATTAGAATGTCATGATCCCACAAGATCACATCATAAGGACTCTGACGACCACGTCACACAACTCAAAAACAATTATAAAAATTGTGATAAATCCCGTCAAAAAATGACGCTTTGCGGTCCAAATGACCGACATCTCAAACTCACTGATAAGCCTCTCACAAGAAAAACTTTTTGCGCTACTCGTTTTTCATTAAGCCGTTATTCTTATCGCACTACAGATCTACATAGGTAATTCATCGTGAAAAATATAATTTCAGAAAATCTATCAAAAGAGAAACGTAAGTCAGCATCCCTTTTTTTGATGCTACTTTTTTCATTAGCGCTCAGCGCGTGTGGCGCGCAAAGTAAAGATGACGACGACACGGATCAAACCGATTCGCCAACCCCACCTCCTGTTGAGGGTGACTTGACCGCACCGAGTACTATTTCCAATTTATCCGCATCTTCTACATCGACCAGCTCCATACGTATTAGCTGGACAGCGCCCGGCGACGATGGCATGACGGGAACCGCATCCCAATACGACATTCGTTATAGTGCTGCGGAAATCAACATCAGCAATTGGAATAGCGCTTCAATTGCATCGACATCTATTACACCTTCCCTAGCAGGACAAACACAAAATCTGCAGATTACCGGACTCAATGAAGATGCCCGTTACTATTTCGCCATAAAGACCATGGACGAAGTTCCTAACGATAGTGGCATCAGCAATATCGCTTCTGCAAAAACAGATGCAGAACCGGAGCCACCCATTCCTCCGACGGAAGACACCACAGCCCCCGCACAAGTTAGCGATTTGTCCGCGCTGGTAAAATCAACAGCAACTATTCAACTGAAATGGACGGCCCCCGGCGACGACAGCAATAACGGCACCGCTAGTGAATACACTATTCGCTACGCCAATACCCCTATCACAAATGGAAACTGGGATGGCGCTACGAACGTAATAGGCGTATCCATTCCTGGCGCATCCGGTGATGCACAAGCGTTTATAGTCAAGGGCCTAAGCGCTAACACAACATACTACTTCGCAATAAAGTCCACTGATGAAGCGGACAATACCAGCACCCTGAGCAATGTCGTTAGCGCCACAACAGACGCGAACGCTTCAGGCGCCGCAACCGTATCTGGCGCGTTAAGCTCGCCATACCCAACACTCAAACATCTTTCAATCAATTGGTTAATTAGCGGCGATAACGACGAAGACGGTGTTGTTTCAGTACGCTACCGCCCGACTGGCACCGCGTCGTGGAAGGAAGGCATGAACCTTTTCCGTGTCCCAGCAGGTAGCAACGAAGGGTTCTCTTGGCCAAACAAACACTCTGGAAGCTTGTTTTCATTAACGCCAAACACTGAATATGAAATCGAACTAACCCTAAATGATCCGGACAATAGCGCCCCGATTGTTGAAACGATCACCGCCCATACACGAGCGGTGCCACAAGCCGCGGCCGATTCGAATACGGTTAACGTTACACCATCAAATTTCTCGAGCGCATTAAGTGCTGCCAACGCCGGTGATATATTGCTACTCAGCTCGGGAAGCTACTCCGGCTTTACCGTCGGTCGAAACGGAACGCCGCAGCAACCCATTGTTATTCGCGGCAGCAACAAGAATAACGTCATCATTAATGGTGATATCCGCATGGATAATCGCCATGACGTTTACATTGAATCGGTTACTGTCAACGGCATGATTAAATTCAATAGCAGTGAAAATATTGTTGTCCGTAACTCAGCCATTAACACCAACGGTAGCGGTATCGTTTCTCAAGGAAACGGCACTATTAATGCTTACATTGCCGACAACATCGTACTTGGCGCAACAAGCTGGGCCAATAACACCGTCGGTAACAATGGCAATAATAGCGGCGAAGGTATCGAGCTAACCGGTCCGGGCAATGTTATCGCCTATAACTATGTTAAGGGTTTTCGTGACGGCATCTCATTGCTAGAAGATGATGAAGTAGTCAACCAAATATCATTTGATATCTACAATAACGACATCGAAATTGGTGCCGACGATGGTATCGAAGCGGACTTTTCGCAAGGCAATGTTCGGGTACTCAATAACCGCATCACGAACTGCTACGTCGCGCTGAGCTCACAGCCAAGCCTAGGCGGGCCAACGTATTTTATTGGCAATGTTCTGTACAACAGCGTTTACACCCCCTTTAAGTTACACCGTGGCAGTGTCGGCGACGTTGCTCTACACAATACTTCGGTAAAGTCAGGTGATGCTTTCGGGGTTTTCACCGACGACACTTGGTCTCATGCATTTTTCCGCAACAATATCTTTATTGGTGGCGAATCTTCAGGATCCGTCGGTCCCTATGGGATTGGAGCTGGTGCCGTCGCTAACTTACGCGCGGCGGCCAACAACAGCAGCCTCGACTATGACGGTTATGGTTCCATCGGCACGGACAGCTTTAGCGGGCGCATCGGCAGTAACAACTTTTCAAGCCTAAACGGCATGCGCACCAATACATCGGAAACTCATGCACAGCAGGTCGACATGAGCATCTTTGCAGCGGCAATCACTTTCCCACAAACCGTATTCCCGCTACGCGGTATTCCTGACATGCGCTTAAAGGCCGGTAATAGTGCAATCGATAGCGGCGTCGCTATTCCCAATATCAATGATGGCTTTAGCGGTAGCGCTCCGGATCTTGGCGCTTACGAACTTGGTGTGCCATTACCGGTTTACGGACCTAGGTCATAAACTAACCCAAAAAAAGGGGCTCCATACGGAGCCCCTTTTTAGTGACGCAGAGACGGAGTGCCTCCTTATCTTTCTTACCTATATCTCAGCTATTATTTCAAAATCGTTTAAACACTCAACGCCGCTGAAAAGTAGATCATCGGCTATGCCTTTGCCGCTACCAACGCCTGCGTAATATCAGCCAAGATATCGTCGATGTGCTCGATACCGATCGACAGTCGCACTAAGTCACGACTCACCCCAGCTCGCGCGAGCTCTTCATCATCGAGCTGACGGTGGGTTGTCGTAGCAGGGTGGCATGCTAACGAACGCGCATCACCAATATTAACCAGCCGTAAAATTAACTCCAACGCATCAATAAAACGTGCACCCGCTTCTACACCACCTTTAATGCCGAAGCTGAGAATGCCGGAAGCGCGGCCATTCATATACTTCTGCGCCAATGGGTAGTCAGGGCTATCCGGCAAACCGGCGTAATTAACCCACGCCACTTGCTCATGACCATGAAGAAATTCCGCAACTTTCTGGGCGTTCTCGCAATGACGATCCATTCGCAACGGCAACGTTTCGATGCCTTGTAACACCAAAAATGCATTAAACGGGCTCAGCGCCGCGCCCGTATTACGTAACGGTGCAACCCGTGCACGACCTATAAATGCCGCAGCTCCCAGCGCTTCCGTGTAAACAACACCATGATAAGAAGGATCTGGTTCGTTCAGCATGGCAAAACGTTCTTTATGCTCCGCCCACGGAAATTTTCCGGAATCAATTATGGCACCTGCAATACTATTACCGTGACCGCCCATATATTTTGTCAAAGATTGGATCACAATATCGACACCGTGTTCGATTGGTCGCCACAAATACGGCGAGGCCACGGTATTATCGGCCATCAACGGCACGCCTTGGGCATGAGCAATTTCAGCAATTTTCTCAATATCGACAATATTGCCCGACGGGTTACCAATCGTTTCGCAGAACACCGCCTTGGTCTTGTCATCAATGGCCGCCGCCATACCGTCAAAATCATCGTGAGACACAAAACGAACTTCGACACCACGGCGCGGCAAACTATGGGCAAAGAAATTATAAGTGCCACCATATAACTTGCTGGTAGCGACAATGTTGTCACCCACTTCGGTAATCGTCTCAATGGCATAGGCAATAGCGGCCATCCCAGACGCCACTGCCAACGCAGCGACACCGCCCTCCATCGCAGCAACTCGCTCTTCGAGCACCGCATTGGTGGGGTTCATAATGCGGCTGTAGATATTGCCCGGCACCTTCAAATCAAATAGGTCCGCACCGTGCTGGGTGCTATCAAACGTGTAGGAGGTTGTTTGATAAATAGGCGTTACAGCTGCATTGGTCGTCGGATCTGAGTGAAATCCCGCACGTACCGCCATTGTCTCAATCTTCATTCCATATTCTCCCTGATCTCTTGTTGTATAAGCGCGCCCTGATACTACTACTGGATGGGAGCACCAACCAGTGCGCTTATCTGGTGCAGAGGTAGAATGTCATGGAAAAAGAGAGCGGAAGACTCAAGAAGCGTGAAGCGTGTATAAAACGAAGGGATTAGTCATAAATTCGCCCCCGCGCTGGTACGTGCAACAATACTTGCGCGGGCACAAAACCGATTAAAGTCCTCACCCTTTCGGCATTAATATGACCAAAAAAGTAACTACACTAGCAGTGAACCGACACCCATTTTAATTACGTTCCCACCAATACGACATCGCACACCGCGGCCAGGACGCTTATCAAATTCAGCATGTAACACACTTTGGCGAGTGCTCTTACTGCCTCGGTCTATCGAAAAAGTATGGGTCCCTTCCGCAGTTCCTGCCTGCTCCGCTAGATAGGCGACGAATTCCGGCATCATATTGCCGATAGGTGGGAAAACGTCTCGTGCCAAGTCTGGGCTGAGCAAGCGTCCGTGAAAATCTGACGTGCCTGTAATGCTGCCTGGCGCAAACAGAAATAGCTCAGAGGTATAGATCTCAGACATTAGGTCCGTCCACCGCTCTGCGTTAATGCTCGCGCTGAGTACGTGCTCGGGGCGAGTCACCGGCACAATCAGCGTTGGGTGATCAACACTAACCACCATCGGTTTGTACTTACTAAACGACAAGTGCTTTTCATCTAAATTTAACGCCGCTGCGAGCTTGGCCAGTTCCGGCGTATAGCGGTCGATCGTGGGCGACAACATCCGCGCAAACTGTATTGGCCCAGCCAACGCGCCCTTCTTATCAATAAAGCTGTCGATCGTATGATTATTCTGGCTAAGCTGAAATGAAGCAAAAGCGCCCTCATCCTTCGCCAGCCCCATTTCATAAGCAACGTAAGACGCTGCCAGAATTGTATGGGCACCAAAAAATGCGCGTCCTTTTCCGTTATAGACGCTTACTTGGCAGTCAGTATTCTTTGCCTCAACAAATACCGTTTCTGTTTGCTGAAACTCACTCGCAATTGCTGTTTTAATTTGATCTGTGAAATCACCACCATCCAACACAACGACGGGGATTTGTGTGCCCTGAAAAGGAGCATCTGCAAACACATCCAGAAGAGAATAATCAAGCGCCATAAAGAGTCACCCCAGCGAAATAAAATTTGAGTCATTTTGATAAGAAGTATCAAACGCCTATCTTTATTCACTCGACTATTATTCTTTAATGGATAGAAAGCAACCCCCGAAGAGCGCACCAGTTTAGGGCGCAGCCTACTCCGCCCCAACTCAATGCCCTTACAAACAGGATCAACTAATTCCATAGGAAAAGGAAACGCCATTTATAATGCCGTCGGACTAATATCTTCTATAAGAAGTAATGTGGAAATGGCGAAAGGCAATAAATATATCAAGCATAAAGATAGAGGACACCATAGACAGCAATGCCGCCCTACCAAGATTTGCCTGGAGCGACATTACCGTTTATGTGATAAAGATATTTGAAGCTATTAGAAAATCTACCTTACTCAGATTTTAAAACACCTATACCTTGCTTTTTTAATCGTGGGTCAATATTGGCCAGCGACAAGTCTCCGCCATAATGCGCCCGCACTTTCGCATCCATCACCCGGCGCCACAGTGGCGTAATGTAAGCCAAAGGCACCATGCCGGCGTAACCGCTCGGCAGCTGCGGCACATCCTCGAAGTGGCGCAACGCCTGATAACTACGGGTCGGATTCGCGTGGTGGTCAGAATGACGCTGCAGCTGGTACAACAGCAAATTCGTAACGAGATGATTGCTATTCCATGAATGTTCCGGCTGACAACGTTCATAACGACCGGACGCGTTTTTTTGTCGGCACAAACCATAATGCTCAAGATAATTGATCACTTCGAACAATGTCATGGAATAAATAGACTGCGCCAACACAAACGGCAATACCGCCCAGCCAAACGCAGCAATCAGACCTGCATACAACAGCACACTCAAACCCCATGCCTGCAGATTATGGTTTTGCCAATGCCACACAGATTTATTGCTTCGTGCCAGACGTTTTCTCTCAATACTCCACGCACTTTTTAAGCCGCCGGCCATTGTACGCGGCAAAAATGCCCAGTAACTTTCGCCATAACGGGCGCTAGCAGGATCTTCCGGCGTCGCAACTCGTACATGGTGGCCACGATTATGCTCAACAACAAAATGACCGTAGAAGGTCGGTGCTAAAGCAATTTTTGACATCCACATTTCGAACGCGCTGTTTTGGTGGCCCAACTCGTGAGCGGTATTGAACGCCACGCCACTAACAATGCCAATGGTTGCCACCAAACCAATGCTACCTACCCAGCCCATTGAACCACTGGTCAGTAAATACATTGCCCAGATCAAACCCAAATAATGCAGCGGCACGAACGCATAAACACAGTATCGGTAATATTTTTCCTTCGATAATGCATCGACCACTTCTTCCGGAGGATTAAATCGATCACCGCCGATCAATCGATCCATTAACGGAATGACCGTATACAACACCAGCGGACCAAACCACCAGCCCCACTCCGAGCCTGTCACCGCTACGAGCGCACCGCTCAGGAATGGAAACACAGGAACCACAAGCCCTAGTAACCACAAGTACCGCTTACCATCCTTCCATTCAAGTGCCGCGTTGGGCGACAGTGAAACATGCGAACTCGACATAAACACCTCAGCTGATGAGTGCGTCATTGACGCCATTAACCTACTGCCGAGTAGAATAGTTCGATTATTTACGTCCTGTCAAACCTAGCAAGCGGTAGACGTCATTCTCTCTACGCCATACTCTTGCGCCATAAGACACCCGCAATCACCATGAGACGCCCTATGGCTCGCCCCAAACGTCACCCTGACAGCCCTGACACCCGCAGCCAGATCCTAGAGGCAGCGCGTATCGAATTCGCCGCCCATGGTATCGCCGCCCCGTTGGAGGCCATTGCTGCACGATGCGGCATTCGTCGCCCCTCATTACTACATCACTTTCCGTCCAAGCAGGCCCTGATTGCAGCTGTTACCGATGACGTACTGCAGAAAGCAAGAGAACGCATTGTGGCTGCAATGGGCGCAAGCAACAGCGACTACAGCAGCACGCTTCAAAATGTCATGCGGGTATTAAGAGAGCTCGAAGCGGAAGAGCAAGGCGTAGGTGGCGTGCTGATGCACGGCATGCTTAATGAGAGCGAGAATGGAGAGGGTGGCGCAGAAATCAGTGACAAGATGGCGGAATTTATTGAGCTACTTTACGTGGCAATGACAGCGGCAGGTGCGACCGACAAACACCCTGCCGACGAAATCCGTGCCGCCATCGCTCACCTTGTCATTGGCGAGGTAGCTCGCGTCGCATTAGGTAGTAGAGCAACCAAATTATGGGGTAAGTCTGACGGCATCGACCCTCTGTTTAACGCGTATTTTTTACGTTAAACAGAGGGTCGCCGCATTATTTATCTCTATGAAAAGGTTCCCGTGCAGGCAAGCTTCCCCGTCTCATAGCCGTTTGTGCTCACGCTGCGGCACAATGCGTATTTAACCACGCAATAATATCGTTAGACTCGTACAGCCACTCTTTATTCTCGCCCTCGGCCCCAATCAGCAAGCAAGGTACTTTAATCGCACCGCCGCCAACATTAAGGGCATTGCGATGCGCCTCCACATGCTGAGCGTCGCGCAACTCGATTTGCAAACCTAGCCGTGCGATTTCCTTACGAACTCGAATACAGAACGGGCAAGCCTTGAACTGATATAGCGCGAGTGTTTTACATACCGCATCAACGCGAGCTTGATCCTCAGGGCTGCGTGCAATCGCACTCGGCGTTGAAAGCTTTTCAGCAATCAAAACGATTGGCGTAAGAATCAAACGCAATGCGCGAAAAAAGTATCGAATGAGAACTCTCATAATGTCGTCCTGTAATAACGAAATGAAGAGCTGCCAATGTGGATGTGGCCGCCCTATGGGAAAATATCGAGAAGGTATGTAGAAAGCCGCCATATATAAAAAAGCCCCGCATTAGCGAGGCTTTTTTATATATGGCGGTGAGGGAGGGATAGACGCAAGAAACCCTATCAGGTTTTTTTGCCCCCTTCGGGGCGCCGTTGGCGGTCCAAAAGCGCCATAGGCACTTTTGTCGAACCCGCGACGAGCTATCTCCTTTCCACACTCATCAATCAAATAAACCAGCAAAAGACCGGTAAATTTCAATTGTGGCGGTGAGGGAGGGATTCGAACCCTCGATACCTTGCGGTATACACACTTTCCAGGCGTGCTCCTTCGGCCACTCGGACACCTCACCAAAACTCTTACTCATTACCAGTCGGAATCACTCTGGTAGTCGCACTTATGCGTGCTCATGATTCAGGCTACGCCTTCACCCCTACGGGGCCATCTGCGCTGCGCGAAGATGTTCGCTTGCCTGCGGCAAGACGTCGGCCACTCGGACACCTCACCAAAACTCTTTATTAAGCGTCAAAACAATATCTGCCTTACGCGAAAGGCGCGTAGATTACCCGAGGGAACCTAGTCAGGCAATGCGAAGCGGCTTGTTTACTCGTTTTTTACCTGATTCCTATGCTTAGCCGTTCAAATGCCGCTTATTGGTCGCCAAATAGGTGCCCGTAAATCGCGTCGCCGTCGCTGTGCCCGCTGTTGCCGCGCTCACGCTCAGCTTCAACGGCGCCCGCCCTTTACGCGCTAACCGCTGCCGAAAGCGCTCACGCGCCTCAGCATCGGTATAAGCAATGAACTCAGCATCGCTCATAATCGGCGCAGCAAAAGCAATTTCCGATCCCGCTGCAACCACATCGACATCCTCCGGCAATGACAACAACGTGGTGTATGCCCAGCCGGCCAACGTCAACAGAGCCGTCTGCGAACCTGCAAACAAAGAGCCTTTATCATTAATGTTCGGAGCTAACCCCGCCTTCAAGCGTAGCGAGTCGCCATCCCAGCTAAGAATCTGGAAATCTAAATGGCGGGTTAACGGTATCTGCTCACGAATATGCTCTGCAAACGCCTCTAAGTTATGCATTGGGCAGTTCTCGCAGGTATGGCTCGTACGACTCGTCAGGGAGGGCCTTACAGCTTCCGGTTGGTGTTCCCAAATACAGGTACGCTACGACCTCGTCCTTGCTGGCAAATCCCAGCCTTTCTTTAACTAAATCATGAGACGCCATACGACCGGTGCGCCACATAGCCCCAATCCCCATCGCATGCGCCGCCACCATCATATTCTGGGTCGCTGCCGCCACAGCCATAACCTGCTCAACCACCGGAACGCGATTTCCCACGTCGGTTTCCGCCACCACGACCATCACCGTTGGCGCCCGCAAGGGGTTACTACGCACCTTATCCAGCACTGCTGGCTCAGACTCAGGATCATCCACAAGCTGCGCCGCAGCGAAAATCTCGCCCAGCAGTTTGCGTTGATCGCCTTCGAGAATGACAAAGCGCCACGGGCGCAGAATACCGTGGTCTGGAGCACGCATAGCGGCCCGGAGCAAACATGCTAGGTCGTCTTGAGACGGGCCGGGATCGGTCAGTCTGGGCGTCGACAAACGGGTATGCAGTGCTGTTATCGCATCCATAGGCTCTCCTTGGTCGGCCCACATTGTACCCAAGACGGCGACAAATACCTCTCTAGTCCTTTTTTCCTAAGCCCGGGTCGGTTAATCTGCGACATAACGAAAAGGTGAACCACATCTCATGAGCCCCCCTGCGCCAAACGGCCACAAGAAGCTGAACCGCGAGGACCCCCAAGCAAAAGCACGGCGGATGAGTAACTACATCCGACTGCTAGAGTTCTTGGTGGCGATTACCACCCTTGCTGTCGGCATTCAGAATAAAATATTTCCGTTTGACTACATTCTGGTCATTGCGATCCTGCTCGCCTACCCGCTTATTGCGCAGGTTATTACCGCCGTGATGGAGCGCCGCTCTCAGCTGCAGCAACAAACCGTCAGTGCGCTAATTCAGATAGACGCCGTTTTTATCGGTCTGACCATGGCGACACTGCACTTCACCGTGGTCCCTTGTATTGCCTTGCTCATTATTGTGAACGCAAACGCGGTTACGGGCGGCGGCTTATTTCTTTGGTTAATGAGCTTTGTCTGGGTAGTTGTCGGTGCGTTTATCGGCACCATGATCGTCGGTTTCCAGATGATCCCTCTGGAGCAAACGCCCTCACTCCTCACCCTCGTCTCATTGCTTGGCCTCGGCGTGTATGTCGCTGCGGCCTCGCTCAATACGCACCAACAAACAAAAATTGTGCTGGAAGCACAAGAAAACTTACGTCACCAACAAAAGCAGGCCGTCGAGTTATCTCGAAAACTAGCGAAGTACCTTTCACCGCAGATATGGGGATCTTTATTCTCCGGCCGGCGCGATGCAAAAGTCGAAACACGACGCAAAAAACTCACGGTATTCTTCTCTGACATTAAAGGCTTTAGCGCCATGTCTGAGGATCTCCCCCTCGAAAAGCTAACCAGCATGCTCAACACTTACTTGTCCGAAATGACACGCATCGCGGAGCGGCACGGGGGCACGGTTGATAAATTTATCGGTGACGCCGTGATGGTTTTCTTTGGAGATCCGAGTAGTAAAGGTTCAAAAGAAGACGCCACTGCCTGTGTTGCTATGGCGATTGAAATGCAGAAACACATGAAACTACTACGTCAGCGTTGGACGCGTGATGGTATTGATCAACGCCTAGAAATCCGAATTGGTATTAATACCGGATACGTCACCGTTGGTAACTTTGGCACCGACACACGCCTCGATTACACCATTCTCGGCACAGACGTAAACTTAGCGAGTCGTCTCGAATCTGCCGCGCGCCCCGGACACATTCTTGTGTCACAAGCAACTCACGAGCTGGTTAAAGATCGTATTCTATGCCGTGACGTCGGTGAGATCACTGCGAAGGGCTTCAACCGCCCCATCCCGGTCCATGAAGTCGTCGACTTCCGCAGCAAGGCGGGGAAATATAACGACTTTATTTCACTTGAGGCGGATGGCTTCGGCATTCACTTGAATGTCGATCGAGTACGAAATTTTGATAAAAAGCGCATCCTGCATACTTTAGCGAAATCTGCATCAGAGCTTAAAAAAGCTGAGGATGTTGAAATTAATTTTGAAGCTGAAGGCTTTGCCATCCACCTTAATAGCCATAAGATCAACCCCAAAGATCGCAGTCGCATTTTGCAGGTCATGGGCGAAGCCGCCATGACCGTAAAAGAACGGTTAATCGTATAGGCAGCCTTATCTAGCCTTGTGAATTAGACTATTGGCAAATGCACAAGGCATAGGGAGAGCGCCACTTGCAAACCACATCAGAATTGCCGCGCTGGCTTGGCGCTGTTGAAAAATGGGGCAATCGTCTCCCCCATCCCACCCTACTATTCGTTTGGCTCTGCGTTCTCCTCCTTCCTCTGACGGCACTACTCGCCGCGTTTGACTTAAACGCACAACACCCAGGCACACAGGCTATTGTTCACGTTAATTCATTGCTTTCTGCTGATGGCATACGTTACTTGCTCACCCATGTGGTCAGTAACTTTATTCAGTTCGCCCCGCTCGGCGTTGTGCTGGTCGCCATGCTCGGCATTGGTATTGCTGAGCAAAGCGGGCTGCTCGGCGCGGTGCTCAGCGCATGCGTACAACGCTCGCCACCTTGGCTGCTGACGCCTGCCATTGCATTCGCTGGGGTCATGTCTAGCATCACACTTGATGCCGGCTATGTCGTACTAATTCCGCTTGCAGGATTGTTATTCCTACGCGCAGGTCGCTCTCCGTTGGCCGGCATCGCGATCGCCTTTGCAGGCGTATCAGGCGGCTTTAGCGCAAATCTCTTTATAGGTCCCGTGGACGCTCTACTAGCAGGGCTAACCAGCGAAGCGGCACATATTATAGATCCAGAGCGCTCTGTTAATGCCGCCGGAAATTATTGGTTTATTCTCGCTTCAACCGTACTGGTGACCGCCATCATTACCCTTGTCGCCAATACTGTAACCCCGATGGCTCTGTCCGATGGCAACTCAGATACTGATCAGCCAATTACCAACAGTTTGGATTCCGGCAAAGCGTCCTGTGAAAATCTCATCACAGCGAAACCAACCGCAGCAACACGCACGAAAGCCAACCGCTTAACGCTTATAACCGCTTTACTCTATTTCGGCGCCATTGTGCTGCTGACCCTTCCAGAAAACGCTGTGCTGCGGGATCCTGCAAGCAGGAATCTCATCAGCGGACCGTTTATGCACAGCATTGTTGTATTGGTGTCGATCGGCTTTGCCGTATGCGGCATTGTCTATGGCTACGCGTGCGACCATTTCCGTCAGGGCTCAGATGTGATTGCAGCGATGGAAGAGAGCATGCGCAGCATGGCAGGCTATCTCGTGCTGATGTTTTTTGCGGCTCAATTTGTCTCGTGGTTCAACTGGTCCGGCCTCGGCCTCGTCACTGCTATACATGGCGCTTCGTGGCTTGGCAGCCTACAACTGCCGAATGCTGCCACACTGGTGATCTTTGTATTGTTTAGCGCCCTGATCAATTTAATGATTGGCAGTGCTTCGGCAAAGTGGTCCATGTTAGCGCCAATTTTTATACCGATGATGATGCTGGTGGGCATTTCTCCCGAAGCCACTCAGGCGGCATTTCGCGTCGGCGATTCAAGCACCAATATTATTACCCCGCTTATGCCTTACTTTGCCCTAGTGCTGGGCTTTGCCAGACGCTACCAACCGAATACCGGCATCGGCAATCTTATGGCGCTAATGCTGCCGTTTAGTTTGGCGCTGCTGATTGGCTGGTCGGTATTTTTATTCTGCTGGATTGCAATGGGATGGGCGCTCGGGCCCGGACTATGAGATCAACATAAAACACAGATAAACAAGACAAGCAGACTCAGCGCTGCCTGTCTCATCAAAAGAATATTACTGTCGCACCGTCCGCAAACTTTGCGGCAGCGTTTCATAATTAGACCGGAACGGATTGATGTCGATTCCACCGCGACGCGTAAATCGTCCATATACGGTCAAATCTTCTGGTGCACAGCGTTCCATAATATCAAGAAAAATCCGTTCAATAATTTGCTCATGAAAACCTTCATGATTACGTAACGACACAACATAGCGCAGCAAGCTTGCAGCGCTAATCGGCGCTCCTTTATAACGAACAACTAACGTCGCCCAGTCCGGCTGACCCGTCACAGGACAGCGACTGCGTAAAAGATGACTATATAACTGCTCTGTGCGCGTCTCGCCCTGCTCCGTCATCAACAACTCTGGATCATAGTTATACTGATTAAGCTCCAAATCAATTTGATCAACTAAGGTGCCACTCACTTGCAGCAAGGTGCTGCGGGCGGCCTCATCAAGGGTTTGTACGATCGCATCGACTGGCCCTCCGGCGCACTCGGACAAATCTTTTTCTAAGGTTTCAATAACCTCCTTACGCGATGAAAACTGCGTGTTCGCGAAGGAGTTCAAATAGAGCTTGAACGACTTTGATTCGACAATGTTAATGCTATTACACGGCACGCGGAATTCGGCCATAGCAACCATCGGTTTACCCCGCGCGTTCAGCCAGGAAACCTCATAGGCGTGCCAAACATCAACACCGTGAAACGGCAACATCTCCGCCGAAGCATGCAAGCCCAAACCATCCCGCGCCTCGCTTCGTGCCACAGGAAAAAGCAAACCCGGCGCATAAGTGTCAACGTATTCAGAGTGATGGCCCAGCGGGGCATCCTTGAGAAAGTCACTCATGCTTATCTCCTTAGATAACGTTTGGACCAACACTAATAAAGTTAGTTTCTGCTCAGGGAAGGGACATTCTACAACCCATCTATAGAATAAGCTGTTTAGCTACGAATACCGACCCCGCGATTAAGCAGCCATAATGCCAAAGCAAATCCTGCTATCGTGAAGCCAGCAATCATAGCGAGCGACACATACACATCAACATCACTGACGCCTAGAACACCATAACGAAACGCATTCACCATATATAAAATAGGGTTGGCCATAGACAGTCCGCGCCAAAACTCAGGCAACATATCAATAGAATAAAACACTCCGCCAAGATAGGTTAACGGCGTGAGGATAAACGTCGGCACGATCGTTACGTCATCAAACTTGTTGGCGAAAATTGCGTTAATGAGTCCAGCAATCGAAAACATCATCGCCGTTAATACAACCACCAAAATGGTTAAACCTATATGCTGGACGCTCAAATCTGTAAAAAATAGCGATAGAGAAGTCACTATCAGACCGGTCAAGATACCGCGACTTACCCCGCCGGCAACAAAGCCTAGCAAAATAACGGTATTCGACATGGGCGACACCAGCATTTCTTCGATTGAATGCTGAAATTTTGTTGAAAAGAACGAACTGACAACGTTGCCATAGCTGTTCTGAATCACGCTCATCATGATCAGTCCAGGCACGATGTATTGCATATAATCGAAGCCACCCATTTCACCAACTCTAGAGCCGATCAAATTGCCAAAAATTACAAAATACAACGTCATCGTAATCGCAGGCGGCAACAGGGTTTGCGGCCAGATACGTAAGTAACGACGAATTTCTTTCGCGACAATCGTTTGGAAGGCAACCCACTGCTCGGCCTTATGCATGGTTGTTATCTCCTGGCAAACTACGTTCAACCAAACGCATAAAGAGCTCTTCAAGGCGATTCGCCTTATTACGCATACTCATTACCGAAATATCATGCTTCGCGAGCGCAGTGAAAACATCGTTTAATGGTGCCGCTTTCGGCACATCGACCTCTAATGTTCGGTTATCTTTGAGACGCACATCCACACCCTCAATAAAGGGGGCTTTCTCCAACGGGGATTCGATATCAAGAACGAAAGTTTCAACCTGCAATGTTTCCAGCAATGACTTCATGTCGGTGTTTTCGACAATATTGCCCTGATCGATAATCGCGATGCGCCGACACAAGGTTTCCGCTTCTTCAAGGTAATGGGTTGTCAAAATAATCGTAATGCCTCGCTGATTAATTTCTTGAAGAAACTCCCACATGGAACGGCGCAGCTCGATATCAACCCCTGCAGTCGGCTCGTCAAGTATCAATAACTCTGGCTCATGGACCAGCGCCCGTGCAATCATCAAGCGACGTTTCATGCCACCGGACAACATTCGTGCCGAGCTATTCCGTTTCTCCCAAAGACCCAACCGGCGTAGATAAAATTCCGTACGTTCCGCAGCAAGCTTTGCTGGGATGCCGTAGTAACCCGCTTGCGCGATCAGAATATCAAAGACTTTCTCGAACTGGTTAAAATTGAATTCCTGAGGCACCACGCCGACGCGACGCTTCGCTTCAGATCTTTCTGTATCAAGATCTTTACCCAGTATCTGCACTTCACCAGAAGTCTTATTCACTAGAGAGCTAATAATACCGATCGTTGTCGATTTACCGGCGCCGTTCGGCCCTAGTAATGCAAAGAAGTCGCCTTTCTCAACGGAAAAGCTCACTCCTTTAAGGGCTTGCACGCCGTTCTTATAGGTTTTGGTTAAATTTTTAATAACGAGTGCGGACAATATAATACTCCGTTAGACGCTTCAGAGAGGAGAGAGAAAACGTCACTCAAAGATAGAGGTCTGGATATCTGTGTGAAAAAACTCTGCGTAAAGAATACCCATGTATGGATTACAACCCTAACGCGCCGGCAGCAATTTTGACCCGTGCTCTCCCCGCCACACCCAGTGCAGCGAGTCATCATCCAGCCATAACCAAAGCCCTTCCATCATCCATGGCCAATCTTGACCTGACACCTCACTCAGCCCTGTCAGCGAGGCAACAAAGGCCATAAGTATAGTGTCGTGGGTCACGTGCACGGCCAAGGAAGCGGACTGTGGCTCGCGAGCGCGTAAATAATTAATCAGTTTCTCTTGCCCCGCCATCGGCGACAACAATCCATCAATCCCTTCGCACAGGTGTTGATTAATAAAAGCCACTGCACCCATTTTGAAAAACGCTGGCCCAGCGATATTGATGTCTTCTACGTAACAGCCCGGCTCAACCAGTTCAGCACACGTGGCGATCGGCAGCTCGCTCTTAATCAAGCCAGCCCGTAATCCGCCTGCCCGTAAAGCTATAGCCGTGTCGACACAACGTCCCACTGGGCTACTATAGAATGCCGCTATAGGGCGCCCCAATTCCTGCCCCCACTGCTCCGCAATTCGCACCCCCTCTTCCGTTAAAGGAAGCCGGTAGTCCGCAAAGCCGTCACTGGCAAGTTCCCGCACAGAATGGCGGGTAAAGAGATGCGCCGGCCTATCTGCCGGCAAGAGATGAAGTGCATCTTTGAGGTTGGGGTGAAGTCTGGCCATATCCTACTTTAGGGTACGCGGTAAGCCACGTTAGGTAGAATTAATCCACCAGATGCCGAAGGGCCTAGCAAACACTATCGGGCCAAACTGGCCATCAGTGCGCTACGCATTAAGTCTCTCGAGTATGCCACGATGCACAAGCCTCCGCACGTAAACGGCGGGCCTTAGTGAGCATTTGTCGGCGTGATGTGGTGGGAAAAAAGAAAGATCAAGCCACACTGTGCGTTAAAATCACCCAGCGTGGCAGCGATATGGCCTATGCCCCTTATACAATGGGAGAGTAGCAATCCTGCAGTGCGAGGATGTAATACTCTAGACCACGACGCGCAGCATTTAATGCACGCTCCTGAGCTTCAGGAGTTAGCGCAATACGCTTAACCAACTCCATTGCCTCGTGTGGATGTTCATCGTCGTAACTCGCATGGGCGCGCAACCAAGCCATAGTATGCCGATTAACCTCAGCCACACCCGACTCCGCGTATGCCTGCATGCCTTTGACCACTTGCTGACTCCACTCGCCCGTCGCCCATTCAATGGCAAGGTTAGTCGCTGCAATCCCCTCCTCAAGTGAGCCATACGAATCGATTTGCCACAGATAATTATTGACCGCGTCCATGCCAGCACTAGGCTGAACGGAATCAAGCTCCGCCAAAGAAATCCCGAAGCCCGCCGCCCAATCTTGATACCAATAGGCATGACGTTGCTCAACCTTAATATTGTCGATCAACCAAAGTTTAGCTTCTTCATGACCTGGAACACCGCGCTTTACCTTGGCAAGGTTCAGGGCCATATATTTAGGGAAGTTTTCAACGAGGGGGTAAAAGTTCAATAGCGCCCGGCGCCAACGATCAGCAGACAGTTTTCCTTCCGCCATCTCCACAAATACCGGATGCTCAACAACTTTATCCTTGTACGGAACAAGCGAGTCCCAAAAGTCACGGGCCCAATCATTGTGCTCCGTTAGCTCGAGCTTTTTCTTGTAATGTGCTGCACGCATAACACTAGCCATCCTGCTAGAAACTCATAAAGACACCCTGCTAAAGCAGAATCTCCCCCCTGCGATAACGATGCCACCCTTTGCGGTCACCATCTAAATATGCACATTTCTGCAGGTTTGTACGAGACGCATTTAGCTGATATTCCGTAACGCAATGCGCCTAAACCGCTTAAGCGATTGTTTATCAAAAGAATTCGTCTTATTCATTCCGTTCAGATTAGCTGAATTGGCCCGATAAGCCACGCCTTCGTAGCACTCACGCCACTGCTTTAAGGCCTCGGCCGCCGCCGGAGCTTGCGCCGACACCAGCTCCACCAAACGGCCTGGGGCGGGATGATCTGGAATTTCAACGCCTCGCTTACGCAGTGCCGAGTGTAGCCGCCAATACTCTTTTTGCCACCACTCCAGAGAAGGTCTTCGCCCACGCCACAGAAGCAATACCGCAAAAAACAATCCAATGATCCCAATCCCAGCCGCAATAAGCAGCGCGATACGCAACGGAGACACTTCTCCTAACCATTTTTTTAACAGCTCGGTTTGTGTCATGCCATCATAACCCAGCACTATGCTAGCCCAGTTAAACTCAATGTAATCCATAGCACTAGCTAACTGCTTCAAGATTGGTAGGCGGCTTACACCAATAGCTTCGTTAAAGGCAGAGGCAAACTCACTACCCTGACTTTGCAATGCCTGCTCCAAACCAGACTCTATCCGTTCCGGCGCGACCATCGCGGTAGGGTCCATCTCAACCCAGCCACTTTCAGGCAGCCAGACCTCAACCCATGCATGCGCATCATACTGACGAACCAACAAATGCGTGCCCAAGGGGTTTTCTTCGCCGCCCTGGTAGCCAGCTACAATTCTGGCAGGAATGCCCGCTGCTCGCATCATCACCGCAAAACTAGAGGCGTAATGTTCGCAAAATCCGGCACGTGTTCGGAACAGAAAGTCATCGACTTGATCAGGTCCAAGCGGCGGCGGCGTTAACGTATAGAAAAATTTTTGCTGCCGAAACATACGCATCACACGCGCAATATACTGATCGTCACTGCCAGCCTGAGCACGCCACTCCCGCGCTTGCGCTCGACTGCGTGGATTCCCCTCCGCGGGCAAGCGTAAGTTGAACTCCTTCTCCCACCTTGGCGCATCGATGCCGCGCGGCATCCGTGTATAACTTTTCACCGTATAAGAAAGCGAATCCGTGACAGGACTAGCACTGATAAGACGATAGTCACTGACAACACCAATGTTGTTCTGCTCGATAAACGGAGTGGTCATTGCGTAAAGCCACTCGCGCGATGTCGGCTCCAGAATAATTCTATACTGGTACTGGGGACCGGCCGCGCTACGCTCAAGATCACTGTACCAGCGCGGCTTAAATCGAGACGGATAAGCAACCACGTCCGACGCTGAAATATTCTGAGGCAGCGCCTGGCTCCACCGCCTTCCGTCATACCAACTATAGGTTAAACCACGCCAATAACGCTCAGGCTTTGGCGCTGCTTCGCCAATAAACTGGACGCGGAACGCCAACTCCGCTGAACGCGACAATTCCGCCACTTCACCGGGGGCCATCGAATCACTCATGCCAGTTTTGGCCTTTTTTTGATCCGACTTCATTTCCCAAAGTGGTGCAACGCGCGGAACAACAACAAACAAAAAGATCATTAATGGAAATGCTTGTGCAACCAGCGCGGCAGCATAGCGAAGCTGGCTGCGTGCGCGGATATTCGCCTCTGGCTGATTAATGCCAATCAACGCAGCCGTAACAAAAAACAGGACAACAAAAACGTAAAGCGAGATAAGAAAATCTTGACGCACAATCAACACGGTTGCCAAGACAAAGTAATTCAACACGATAACCACATAAGCATCGCGCATCTTATTCATTTCTAAGAGTTTAAGATTGAAGGCACAAACGAGTAATGTGATTCCCGCATCTGGTCCGAATAACGTGCCGTAGCTATACAGGGTTAAACCAACCGCTGTCGCCAACACCGATATGCGTAAAACTCGACCAGGCATTCTGAGTCGGCCGCGCTGCACAAGTACTCGCCAGCATTGCAAAAACAACACGACCGCCGCGATCCATACTGGGCCATTCATCATCTGAGGAATACTGGCCAGCAGCGAACCGGTTATAAGCCAGATAAAGGCGTGCTGGGGTACTTGATATACGCGCGCCACGGTTATTGCACTCCAAATAGAGCGAGTAAGCGCAACGTTTGCTGCTTATGATCCAGACCGATTGCCGGTGCGACTTCCTGATCAGGCAACCTTAAACCATACGGTTGGTTAGCTTCGTCTAACGACAAAACCCACCAGCACAAGCTACTCAATCGCATCTCTGGCTCCATGCCAGCGAGGCGATCCCACTCGAGCCAACGCCTCCCTTCTGCAGGATCGGTAAATACCTTAGTCTGCAGCCCACGCTCCGCGGCTAGGCTTTTCCAATTTATCGCGCGCAGTGAGTCGCCAGGAATGTAGCTACGCAAACCATCAAAATCATCATTGCCCGCCAGACTATTATGCAAACCTTCATCGTCATCGCCGCCAGACGCCGGACACTCAGCAGACTCAATTGGCGTTGGCCAAGCAAGACACCAATGATCCAGATCAACAAGACTCCATGCCCGCAACAGGCCTAGAGGGTAACGGCTCTCAATGCGTATCCGTTCAGCAAATACGCGACCGCGGTGTATTAACTCGATATCTAGCCAAGTGCGCTGTTCTTCCCCCGCTTTGACGGACATTTCCCGTGCTGGCGAACCTGGCCATTGTAACCAAAGGCTCGTATGGGAACGCCTTGGCCCCGCCGAAACCAATACTTCTAACGCACCGTGTCGACCGGAAAAACCGGCGCGCATACCTCCCGCGCTAAGAGTGACACCAGACAAATTTCGGAAGGTATGCAGGATCGCGACATTGAATAAACTCATCAGAAAAAATGAAAACGTTAACAACAGATTGTTTTCATAATTAATGCCGCCGATGAACAACATTGCAGCAATGAGCAGGAAGAGCATGCCGTAGCCAGTCGGCAGGATAAAAATACGTCGCTGATTAAGCGTGACAGTTGTTGCCGGCGGTATGCGCCGCCGGAGCCAGCGACGATATAGCTGTTGGACTGCCGATAGTTTTGGCATTACTGCCGCCGAACCACCGGCACAGATTCAAGCAGTTTCTGAGTTGCCGTCGCCGCCGCGCCGCCGGCAAGTGATTGCAAGCGATGTTCTGCGACCGGCCCCAGCACCACTTGGACATCTTCAGGAATAACGTAATCACGGCCGCCGGTTAACGCCCACGCGCGCGATGCATTGAGCAGGCCAATCCCTGCGCGCGGAGAAAGCCCTGCAACAAACAATCCGCCATTACGACTATAAGCTAGTAACCGTTGAATATAATCAATCAGGTCCCGAGAAGCCCGAACCTTTCTAACCTCTGCCATCGCGTGCTGAAGCTGCTCGCCGGAGGCAACGGGTTTAAGATTAACCGCAAGCTGGCGACGATCACTCCCAGCGAGCAGCTTTAATTCCATTTCGGCAGACGGATATCCGAGCGATAAGCGCATCAGGAAGCGGTCGAGCTGCGACTCTGGCAAGGGAAACGTACCGGACTGAGTAACAGGATTCTGCGTCGCCACCACAAAGAACGGATCAGGTAATGCACGCGTAAGGCCGCCATCAAGCGTTACTTGTCGCTCTTCCATCGCCTCAAGCAATGCTCCCTGTGTCTTCGGCGTAGCACGGTTAATCTCATCGGCCAGCAGTAACTGGGTAAAGACAGGCCCATCTTTTGGCTCAAACTCACGTGTCTGCGGATTAAAAATAGACACACCAAGAATATCAGCAGGCAACATATCACTGGTGAACTGTACGCGACGGTAATCCAGAGAGAACACCCTTGCTAAAGCGTGCGCCAATGTTGTTTTACCCATGCCCGGTAAATCTTCAATAAGAAGATGTCCCCGCGCTAACAAACAACTCACCGCCAAACGGATTTGTTCTTCCTTTCCCAATACAACAGATGAAACTGCCGTTATCGATTGCCGAATAACGTCCTGCATGCATCCACCTCACCGCTGATTTTCATCAGTCTTTAATGTTATGCCCGAGCGCTTGAACACCCCTTGCCAAATCCTTACGCAAGTCTTCTAAGCCCTCTAAACCGACTGCGATCCGAATCAAATTCTCGGTCACCCCAGACAGCACTTTTTGCTCTGCCGGAACACGACCATGGGTCGTGGTAGCCGGATGGGTAATGGTGGTTTTAGTATCACCCAGATTAGCCGTAATCGACATAATGCGTGTGGCATCAATAAAGCGCCAAGCTGCCTGACGATCCGCATTGCCGTCAGAATCTATTACACGAAAAGACATAACAGCGCCAAATGCCTTTTGCTGCTTCTTCGCCACTTCATGCTGAGGGTGCGAGGGCAAGCCGCAATAAAAAACACGCTCAATACCTGGCTGGGTCTCCAGCCAACGCGCCAATTCCGCCGCCTGCGCGCTATGAGCAAACATGCGTAACGATAACGTTTCTAAACCTTTGAGAAAAACCCACGCGTTAAATGGGCTCATGGTTGCACCAGCTGTACGTAAAAAGCCGAATATTTCCGAAATTTCCGGATCACGACCTACCACTGCGCCACCAAGACAACGCCCTTGCCCGTCGAGATATTTGGTTGCGCTGTGCACAACAAGATCCGCACCAAGCTCTAGAGGAAGCTGTAACGCGGGTGTGCAAAAGCAATTATCAACAACCAACAGTGCGTTATTGTCATGCGCCAATTTTGCCAACGCCGCTATATCACCAACCTCAGCTACGGGATTGGAAGGCGTTTCCAAAAACAGTATTTTCGTATTTCGGGTAATCGCTGAGCGCCACGCATCAAGGTCACTAATATCGACCATCGTCGTATCAACACCAAACTTACTCAGGTACTTGTCATACAGAACATTGGTGGTACCAAACACGCTACGTGAGCTAACAATATGATCGCCCGGCTTCAGTAATGAGAAGAACGTTGCCACAATCGCCGCCATGCCAGAAGAAAACGCAACCGCCCTTTCCCCGCCTTCCAACGCAGCCAGTCGCTGTTCAAACGCCCGAACCGTTGGATTGGTGAAACGGGAATAGATATTACCCTCTTCTTCACCGCTAAAACGCGCAGCAGCCTGAGCAGCACTCTCATAAACAAAGCTGGAGGTAAGAAACATTGGCTCAGAGTGCGACTGCTCATCCGTTGGCAGCTGGCCTGCCCTGATAGACAACGTCTCGACGCTTAAATCATCCGGCAACGGCCGCTTACTCATGGATATCTCCCAACAGCAGCCAAAGACAATGCCTGCCACCTAATATTTCAGAAAGAATGTAATGGTTCGAATAAAGAGAACTAAGAAGCCAATACTTACACAGGCAAAGACAAAGTCAATTAATAAGGCGGGGAAATAAGCGGACCCGCGCTCTTTTCAGGGCGCGGGTCCGCTTATCAATACTGCGTATCATTTTGAGGCTGGCCACGATAAACGCAGACCTATACACGTGGCTCAAACAACGATGTGCCAACGCTTGTTGCCGTGCGCTAGCATTAGCTCGCGTTATGTAGATCTATGACCTCATTTTCCGCCAAGGCCTCAGCACGAGCAGCCTCACTACCATTCTTCACCGCATCATTGCGTGAGTTTTCAAGTTTATCCAAATACGCTTTGTCAATATTCCCCGCCACATATTTGCCGTCAAACACGGAGCAATCAAAGTGCTCAATACTCGAATTCCCTTCACTGCAGGCTGAAACCAAGTCTTCTAGGTCTTGGAAAATCAATTTATCTGCCCCGATCAACGTACATATCTCGTCAACCGTTCTGTCGTGCGCAATAAGCTCAACCGCAGCCGGCATATCAATACCGTAAACGTTCGGATACTTAACCGCCGGTGCCGCCGAAGCAAAATACACATTACGTGCCCCCGCTTCGCGAGCCATTTGAATAATCTCATTACAAGTTGTGCCGCGAACAATCGAGTCGTCTACCAGCAGCACATTTTTACCTTGGAACTCTAACTCAATCGCATTGAGTTTTTGACGGACCGATTTCTTGCGCTGTTGCTGCCCTGGCATAATGAACGTACGGCCAATATAACGATTCTTAATGAAGCCTTCTCGATACTTAACATCTAGCGCATTGGCCATCTGTAACGCAGCAGTACGACTGGTATCAGGAATTGGAATCACAACATCAATATCGTGATTGGGCCACTCGCGCAATAATTTCTCGGCCAGCTTTTCACCCATGCGCAGGCGCGCCTTGTACACGGAGATGCCGTCAATGATGGAATCTGGCCGCGCCAGATAAACGTGTTCGAAAATACACGGTTCTAACTTCGGGTTTTCAGCACACTGACGGGTGTGCACTTCGCCTTCCGCGGTAATATAAATTGCCTCACCGGGTGCCAAGTCGCGCTCAAGCTGAAAGCCTAATCCCGACAACGCCACACTTTCAGAGGACACCATGTATTCTGGACCATCAGGCGTATCGCGACGGCCATAGCACACAGGGCGAATACCATGCGGATCACGAAACGCTAGGATGCCGTAGCCGGTAATCATAGCGATAACCGCGTACGCCCCTTCTGCACGCTTATGTACTCGCGCAACGGCCTCAAACACATCGTCAGCTTGTGGCGTCAATTTACCCATCGTCTGTAGCTCATGTGCAAACACATTGAGCAGAACTTCTGAATCGGACGTTGTATTGATATGACGTAAGTCCGCCTTAAAAATATCTTCAGCAAGTTTTTCGGTATTAGTGAGATTGCCGTTGTGTGCCAGCGTTAAGCCATAAGGGGAGTTCACGTAAAACGGCTGCGCCTCAGCAGAACTAGAGGAGCCGGCCGTTGGATAGCGCACATGGCCAATACCTATGTTGCCGACCAAACGACGCATGTGACGGTTACGAAAAACGTCACGCACCATTCCGTTATCTTTACGCAAAAATAATCGATCGCCATCGCAGGTTACGATGCCGGCAGCGTCCTGGCCGCGGTGCTGTAAAACAGTTAGCGCATCATAGATCGCCTGATTAACATTCGAACGACCAACGATACCAACAATACCGCACATAGCGGAGCCCTCTCTCAGGAACCAAAACTAAGGATGAAGTTTACTAGGTCTGACGCCATTCGGCGCGTCCAGTCTTCGAGTACTGCAAACTGAGGCACGAGCATAGACTCCTGCCACCAGCTATCTGCTGCAAACATATGCCGACCAACGGCTATCAAGACGATCACCAGCAGCATCCCGCGCACCGCGCCAAACACCATGCCGAATACGCGATCAGTGCCGCTCAAGCCGGTGACACGCACCAGCTCGCCAATAAGATGGTTAATAAGGGCGCCGACAACCAATGTCGCCGCAAAGAGTAAACCAAAGGCAACCGCCATGCGGGCGCTTGGTGTCTCAATCGACCCCTCAAGCATGATTTCAAGGCCGGGACCAAATAGACGCGCAACGATAAAGGCTGAAGCCCAAGATAAAAGGGAGAATGCCTCACGGGTAAAGCCCCGCCGCAAACTGAGCAGAGAAGAAACCGCAATCACCACGAGTATGATGCCGTCGGCAAGATTCATGCGACGATCACGACACAATGATGGGGCAACAATCGATGTATACAACGTATAGGCAATGCAGGGTCCCAGTGTGGTCTCTCACGAACCGCGCCATGGTATCAAAAGCACCATGGGTAACCCAAGGTCAAAGTGAGTATGGAACCACTAAACCTTCCATTTTGAAGCGAATATCGCGAATTAACTGCTCTCGGCGATGCTCAGAGCGCTTACGCTCCAACTCGGGGCCAATAAATACCCGGTATAGGTCGTCGCCTGACTTCGTTGATTTACGCACATAGGCAGAATAGTCCGCATCGCGCAGACGCTTTGACAACGATAGCGCAGCATCCTCACTCGAAAATGCCGCGATTTGAAGTGTCCAGCCGGCCGGCACGATATCCTTTATCTCCGCCTTAGGCTGCGGACCAGCTGGCTTAGCTACTGGCTGAACAGCTTGCGGTGCTTCCACCGCCTTCTTTTCATTCAACGCCTCAATGACTTCGACGCGCTGTTCCGCGACGTCCGCCATCTGCTCTCTTGATTCGTCGATCAGCTCGGACGCATCTTCGAGTTCGTCTTCACTCACCACCGGCGAAAAAGACAGTGCCTCAATTTCCGGCGGATCGGGCAACTCCATGTCGAGCGCCACTCTTACTTGCTCGGGAGAGCGAAAAATCACAGGCGTAACCAAGGCCGCCAATAACAACAGCAAAAACACCCCTATCAACCGATGACGAGTCTGAGCATCCACGGTAATCGTTACTCCAACACTATTGCTAAGGCTTGAGCAGCCTCAGCAACGGTAAAAAAAGACCCAAATACTAGCACCCTATCACTTGGTGATACGGCCTCTCGCAACACAGAAACAGCTTCCGCCACATTCGTAAAACAGCCCCCAATACTCACCGCTGCAGGTAAACTGTCTCGCAGCTGCTCGGCAGATTGGCCACGCGCACCAGTTAGCCCGGCAAGATACCAGTGAGACACCCTCGGCACAAAGGTCGCGAGCGCCTTTTCCGCCGGTTTATCTACCAGCATAGCCACTAACGCATAGGTCTCACCCTGAGCTTCCGCCAAATTGGCTCCAAAGCGCTGTAGCGCCTCCGTGTTGTGCCCAACGTCCAGCACCCATTCAACGCCATCGAGCATAAAGGACTGGCATCGGCCGGGAACGCTAACACGGCGTGCAACAGCCTCAATGCGATCAGGCTTTAGCAAGCCCATCAGTGCCAACGCCTGAACAGCGGCGGCTAAATTATCTTCACCTAAAGGAATTCGTCCGGTCAGTCGGAGCGTCTTTATTGCTCCAGCTTGGTCCAACCAATGAATTTTACCGTCAGCACCATGAAACGCCTCACCCGCAACAAGCAATGGAACGCCATCTGCCTGACATAGCTGCGGAACTGTAGACGGCATATCTGCGCCTGCAAAAAGCAACGGCCGACCTTGACGACGAACTCCCGCTTTCTCGGCGGCGATCAACTCTCTGCTATCACCCAGCCAATCGGTGTGATCTAGGCCAATAGAGGTAATAATCGCAACATCGGCATCAACCAAATTAACCGCATCCAGACGACCGCCCAGCCCAACTTCAAGAATACACAAGTCCAACTCATGCGCGCCAAACAGGTATAACGCTGCCAGCGTGGTGAATTCAAAATAGGTAAGTTTTATCGCGCCGCGAGCGCTCTCAATTGCATCAAAGGCCTGACACAGACTCTCGTCATCAACCGGCGTACCGTTAATGCGCACCCGCTCGTTGAAACGAACCAAATGAGGAGAAGTATAGACACCCGTGCGCAAGCCAACGTCGCGGGCAAGACCATCAAGTAAAGCAACCGTTGAGCCCTTGCCATTGGTGCCGGCGACGACAATCGAGCCGCTCTGTAGCGGCAGCAACGCCATGCGCGCAGCCACCGCCGAGATTCGCTCAAGACCAAGTTCGATTTCCGCCGGATGCATTTGCTCGATTCGCGCGAGCCACTGATCAAGTGTCACAGTCTGGCGTCCCTTTCTACAGCCCTTTTCGCACCATTAGGCTGCGACCGGTGCGCCTGTCATAGCAGACAACAAACGATACAAGGTATCGCGCATATCATGCCGAGCAACAATCATATCAATTGCGCCGTGGTCGACCAGGAACTCACTACGCTGGAAACCTTCCGGCAGCTTTTGCCGAACGGTCTGCTCAATAACCCGGGGGCCAGCAAAACCAATCAAGGCACCCGGCTCAGCAATATTTACGTCGCCGAGCATTGCCAATGAAGCAGACACTCCGCCATAGACAGGGTCAGTTAACACCGAAATAAAGGGCAGCCCGGCATCGCGCATTCGCTGTAGCGCTGCACTGGTACGAGCCATTTGCATCAAGGAGAACAGCGCCTCTTGCATGCGAGCTCCACCACTGGCCGCAAAACACACCAACGGCAAATCATTCGCCAAACAAATATCGACCGCCTGAACAAAACGTTCGCCGACGACCGACCCCATTGAGCCGCCCATAAAGTTAAATTCAAACGCGGCCGCAACTAGAGGCAAATCATTTAACTTACCGCGCAAAACAATCAGCGCATCCGTTTCCGAGGTCGCCTTTTGCGCCGCCACTAAACGATCTTTGTATTTTTTGGTGTCCTTAAACTTCAGGCGATCGACCGGTTCGATGTCTGCGCCAATTTCTGACTGTGGGCCGTCATCAAGAAATAGCGACAAACGCCGCCGCGCGCCGATACGTAAATGATGTTCGCATTTCGGGCAGACTTCCATATTCCGCTCAAGCTCGGGACGATACAAAACGCCTTCGCAACGCGGACATTTACGCCACAGCCCTTCCGGGATATTGGTGCGTCGGCTATCCGTGTCTGACTTCCGAATTGCAGGCAAGATTTTCTCCAGCCAATTGCTATTACTCATCCTAACACGACCCTTAAATAGGCAAACTCACATTGGTTAACCAATGCAATCAATTAGTGAGCGTCCATTGCCTGACGCATCGCAGACAAAACCTCTTGGAGCTGCCCCGAGATAACCTCCGGACGCCCTTGGTTATCAGCAATTCGCTGTACCAGCGCACTGCCCACCACGACCCCATCAGCCACCGCGGACACCGCCTTTGCTGAATCCGCGTCCTTGATACCAAACCCTACGCCAACGGGCAATTTTGTATGTTTGCGAATTGTGTCAACCTTGGCCTGTACGGAGTCAACATCTAGCGTCGCCGCGCCAGTAACGCCCTTCAGGGAAACATAGTATAGATAACCACTGCCCGCTTTTGCGATCAGCGCCACACGCTCATCCGAGGTTGTTGGCGCCAGCAGAAAGACCAGATCAAGGTGGCGCTCACGGAACAACGGCGCCACGTCTCCCGACTCTTCCGGCGGCAAATCGACCAACAGCACGCCATCAACACCTACTTCGACACAACGGTCAGCAAACACTTCGTACCCCATCGCCTCAATGGGGTTGAGGTACCCCATCAACACCACGGGCGTATCGCTGTTACTCTGCCGGAATTCAGCAACCATTTTCAGCACGCCGGACAGCGATGTGCCCGCAGCAAGGGAACGCTCGCAGGCCAGCTGAATCACAGGACCATCCGCCATAGGATCCGAGAACGGCACACCCAGTTCAATAATATCCGCGCCCGCCTCAACCATCGCGTGCATAAATCCCACGGTATGTGCTGGCGCTGGGTCTCCCGCAGTAATAAAGGGGATCAACGCTTTACGACCGGTACTCGAGAGCTGCTCAAAACAATTCGCAATACGACTCATCTTCAATCCTTACACTTCAATATGATCAAGCGATGCGACGGTGTGAATATCTTTGTCACCACGGCCCGACAAATTCACCACGATCATTTTATCTTTTGGCATTTCTCGCGCTAACTTTTCCGCATAAGCCACCGCATGGCTGGACTCAAGCGCAGGCATAATTCCCTCAACGCGCGTCAGCTCTCGAAATGCATTCAGCGCTTCTGTATCCGTAACAGAAACATAATTAACACGCCCCGTATCTTTCAACCACGCGTGCTCTGGCCCAACACCGGGATAATCAAGCCCTGCAGAAACAGAGTGGGTTTCAATAATCTGTCCGTCATCCGTTTCCATTAAATACGTGCGGTTACCATGCAAAACACCTGGTCGCCCTGCCGCTAACGGCGCCGCATGACGACCCGTTTCAATACCATCACCAGCCGCTTCTACGCCGTACATAGAAACGCTTTCATCATTAAGAAACGGATGAAACAAGCCAATCGCATTTGAACCGCCACCGACACACGCAACCAACGCATCAGGAAGCTTGTCAGCCTGAGCCAAGCTTTGCGCTCGTGCTTCGCGACCGATAACACATTGAAAATCACGCACTAACATGGGATACGGATGCGGCCCCGCGACAGTGCCAATAATATAAAACGTGTCATCGACATTGGTCACCCAGTCGCGCATCGCTTCGTTCATGGCATCTTTTAATGTCCGCGAACCAGACGTTACGGGAACGACTTCCGCGCCGAGAAGTTTCATTCTGAAGACATTGAGTTTCTGTCGCTCAACATCGTCGGCTCCCATGTACACAACGCACTTCATTCCCAAGCGCGCAGCAACCGTTGCCGTAGCAACGCCATGCTGACCTGCACCGGTTTCAGCAATAACGCGCGTTTTACCCGTATGCTTCGCCAGCAACGCTTGACCAATAGTGTTGTTAATTTTATGCGCACCAGTGTGATTTAAATCTTCACGCTTTAGCCAGATTTGTGCGCCGCCAACTTTTTCAGTCAACCGCTCAGCAAAATACAACGGCGAAGGTCGGCCAACATAATGCGCAAGATCGTAATCAAAATCGGCCCTAAATTTTGCATCGTCCTTCAAGCGCGCGTAAATCTCTTCTAACTCGCTCAGTGCGCCCATCAAGGTCTCAGAAACAAAGCGCCCACCATAAATACCAAAATGGCCACGCTCATCCGGTACAGAACTAAAATCAGGAAGGTCTGACACTATTTACTCCTACAATAAAATCTTGAATCGCCTGCGCAGATTTAATGCCTCCACGCGGCTTACCGGCGTCGTCCAAATCTTCAACGCCGCCACTAACATCCACGGCCCAAGGCCGAACTTGCTCCACAGCACTGGCAATATTGTGCGGCGTCAATCCACCCGCCAGAATCAACTCATGGCGCATCGACGACGGCAATACACACCAATCAAAACGCTCGCCCGTGCCACCGGGAACACCTGACACATAGGTATCAACAAGCAAACCTCTTGCCGCTGAAAACTCGTCACGTACGCTGCGAAGATCCAAGCCCTCCTTCATACGCACGGCCTTAATAAAGGGGCGCCCGAAAGACTGACAAAATTCAGCGGACTCGTCGCCGTGGAACTGCAGCATATCCAATGAAACACTCGCCAAAACTGCCTCAACCTCTGTGCGGGTTGGATTGACGAAAAGCCCAACCGTGGTAACAAACGCTGGAGTTTGAGCAACGATCTCCCTCGCCTGCTCTACCGTTACAGCGCGCGGGCTAGGTGGGTAAAAGACGAAGCCAAGCGCATCTGCACCCGCCGCCACAGCGACACGCATGTCTTCAGCGCGGGTAATTCCACAGATTTTAACGCGGGTTCGGTGCAAGGTATCCTCCAAGGAGGCAAAGTCTAACAAAAATGCGGCGCGCTGGCGTCATTACCAATCAGACAAATCGTGTGGCAACCATACCGGACCATACTCCGGCTCTGGCAAACCGAACTGAGACGGATACCCAACGCCAACCATATAAAGACCATAGGGCGGCGCCGTTACCCCGCCCTGCTTGCGATCACGTGACTCGAGCACCTCACGAGCCCACTCAGGGGGGCGCTCGCCAGCACCTACTGCCATCAATACCCCTGCGATATTGCGGACCATATGCAAAAGAAAGGCATTGGCTTCCACTTCCAGCACCAACATAGGCCCTTGCCGGTAGAGTTGCAGATGATGAAGCGTCTTAATCGGCGACTTAGCCTGACAGCTCACCCCGCGATAAGCGCTAAAATCATGGGTACCCACTAGATACCGCGCAGCCTCCTGCATCAGGGTTATATCCAGCGTTCGGTAATCCCAACTAACCTGACGATTAAAAAGCGCGGGACGCGTTCGATGATTATAAATCACATATCGATAACGGCGAGAGTGCGCGACAAACCGAGCATGAAAATCATCACCAACAGAGCGAGCCCACCTTAGAGCGATACCTTTAGGCAGGTTGCTGTTTGTCCCCGCCACCCAAGCCTTTTCATCACGAACGGAGTCACTATCGAAGTGGATAACTTGCCCTGTGCCGTGAACACCGGCATCCGTTCGCCCAGCACAAATCACCTTTACTTTATGATTCGCGACCACGGACAAAGCCTTTTCAACGGCCTCTTGAACGGTGGGCACGTCATCTTTCAGCTGGCTCTGCCAACCGTGATACGCACTTCCGTCGTACTCAACGCCCAAGGCAATACGTGCCATGATTCTACCTTCCTGCTTTCAACGGCTGCATTATGCAGAAGAAAGAAGACCTATAAAATCGTCTCAACATAAAAAGCATCTATGCCCTCGAATTAAACAAAAAAAGCGGTGCCGTTTCCGGCACCGCTTTTCTGTCACCACTTCACTTACGTGAGCTTAGCCCACTTGCGCGATAAGCTCTTTGGCTTCCGCTTGCTGCTCCACACTACCCTCAGCCAACACTTCTCCGAGGATATCGCGGGCACCTTCGGCATCACCCATATCGATATAAGCTTTAGCGAGATCCAACTTGGTTGCGTTCTCATCCGAGTCGCCTAGGAAGTCAAAATCATCGTCATCGCCTAACGATAAATCATCATCCTGCGTTTCAACGGCAGCGCGCACATCCGTCGCACCGAGATCATCAAGCGCCTCACGCTGTACAGTTGCTGCTGGCGCATCAACAGCAGGCATACCGACTGCCGTTGCCGCATCGTCATCCAGAGAAAGCGACAGGTCGTCGTCAGACAGCCCGTCCAACGTTAAGTCGTCTTCATCATCCAGACCGAGATCTAAATCATCAGCATCAAGATCGAGAGAACCAGCGTCATCCAAGGAAAGCTCGTCTTCTAGGCTCAGCTCGTCTTCGTCATCAAGACCAAGATCATCCAAAGACAAATCAAGCTCTTCTGCCGCGGGGCGCTCTGAAACTTCTTCAAATTCTAAACTCGCGTCATTGAGCTCAATGTCACCGAAATCAACCTCTTCTTCTTGGCCTGTTGACGTGCCACTCAAATCAAGAGCTGGCGCCACATTCAACGCTGCATCAAGCTCCGCTTGCTGCTCAGGATCTTGCTTTACGGCACTACGAGCTTCAGGCTCTGGCTCATCATCCAGATCAAAACTAATCTCTTCGTCGTCCATACCATCAAGAGATAGCTCTTCTGAATCTGCAGGCATCTCTAAGTCAAAGCTTTCATCTTCGTCTGCCGCACTTAAAACCAAGGTGTCATCAAACGAATCTTCTTCCGCAGGTTCATCTCCGCCGATCGTAGGCGGCACAAACTCAATTGGCGCATCACGCGATGCCGCTTTAGAGCGACCGACGAATTCTGCAGCCAGATCAACCTCAAGGTCGTCTAACGAAGGCTCTTCGTTAGCAATGCCGAGCTGTCCACGCAAATCGGGTAGACGCTTCTTAACGCTGGCGTCGGCACCAAGCACAGCCGCTTCACGCTCGAAGCCGTCGACATCACGTGCTTCGACCAACACCTCAAGCAAACGCACTTTTAAGTCAGAACGATCCGGCGCCTTAGTAATCTCATCTTTCAGGAAGGTCACAGCTTCTGCGTGACGCCCATAAGCCGTATAAACTTCAACTTCTTCAAGCGGATCTTGACCAGCTTCAGGCGCAGAATGATCACCATCAATATCCAAGTCATCTAGACCAAGATCGTCTTCATCAGCCTCACCCATGGCAATAAAGTCATCGGCTTCATCATAGCTATTGTATTCTTCGTCATCCGCCAAATCGTCGTCGTCGGCATTACGACGGCGCGCAGCGATAAACAACCCACCAAAGAGCAACACAATAACAACCACCGCGATTGCGACAATCATCATCAGGTTCTCTTCTAAGAACGACGGCTGCACAACCGGAGCGGGAGGCGCAACAACCGGCACCGGCTCAGGCTTAACTTCCGCCTTTGGAGGCACTACTGCAGCATCCACTACGCCTTCGACATCAGTCGATTCGACAACCGACTCACCTGATGCTTCGGTGCTGTCAGTCACTTCTGATTCAGTCGCCATCTCGTCTGATGTGGCGCTTCCAGCATCAGGCTCTTCTTCCACCGACACTGTTTCGTCCGAAACGGTAGGTGCAATTTCAGGCACAGGCGTGACTGAATTAAGTTCGATAGGCTCTACCGGCGCAACACCCTTCTCTTCTCTAAGCTTACGCAGCTGATCCTGAAGCTGGGCAATCTGATCGTTGCGCAACTGTAATAGCTGCTCACTCGTATTAACTTGCTGGCTAAGATCTTGCAGACGCGACGTTAATTCACTGTTTTCACGGGAGAGTTGATCAACATTCTCATCGCGAATAGCCAGCTCATTTTCCAAAGCCCGGCCATCTGAGGCACCGCCCTTGCCTGCACCTGCCGCGCTGCCAGTCGATGATTCGCCTTCCGCGGAATCCGGTGCAACCAAAGTGACCTTGCCAGCCTTAGGAGCTGATTCGAGCTTTGCTGAGGAGTCAGCAGCACGACGGGTCGCATCTAGCTGAGGACGTGTTGGCAACGTTATTCCGCGCGCCTCAAGCTTGGCACGCCATTGTCTGTTTTGATCGGCGATTTCGGTAAGCGCCTCACGGGTGCTGATTCGACGAACTTCTTCTTCCGTAGGCAAACGCAAAACGGTGCCTTCACGCACCAAGTTAACGTTGCCATCAATAAACGCATCTTCATTCAGCGTTTGAATGGCAACCAACATTTGCTGCACGGAAATGCTTTGTGCTGGACGATTATTCAGAGCGATGCGCCACATAGTGTCATCGTTTTGCACTACGTATTCCTGACGATCAGTCACCTCAATGGGCGCGCTCTGGCTTTTAGGTGACTGGCTCTGGGAAACAATGCGCGGCTGCTTACTCGCCGCTGGCGCAGCCGGTTGACTTGGAACAACAGGGGTTCCCTGTACCGCGGCAGGAACCGGAGCACTAGTGGCTTCTTCTGCCCGATAAGCAGGAGGGTCTAACAGAACAGTGTATTCGCGCAACAACCGTCCGGTTGGCCATAGAAACTCAACCAAAAAATTGAGAAAGGGCTCACGAACCGGCTGAACAGACGTAACCGTCAGGGTGCCACCGCCGTTGTTATCGAGACTGACAGCAAAGTTCAAGTCCGTCAGGAAATACATGCGCTCAACGCCCGCAGCGGAAAAGTCTTCCTGTGCGGCCAGCGACGCAAGAATCTCGTCCTCAGATAAATCCCCGGTGTCGAGCAGCTCAACTTCCATTTTAAATGGTTGATTGAGATACGATTCCAGCTGGTATTCCCCGACGCCTAGCGCCAATGCAAGACTTGGGGCCAGCATGGCCAGCGCCGCGAATCCGATACCCAGTTTTCGGAACATGGTTGAGCCCTTTACTTATTATTGGTGCCGTTCTGACCGAAGCCGCCCTGAACAGCAGTTATCCGCGAATAACGCCAACTAAAACAAACTGCTTTCAATTGGCGGCGAAACCTAGAAACTGCGTCACATAATGGCAGTAAGTATCCATTACAGATAGTCTTTTATCAACAATTGAAGGATTTGTACACCCTTGAACGCAGCACCATAACGAACATTATCCACCCCAATCCAACTGCTTAGCTGATTCCCACCGACCCCACCGACAGCGAGATTCGCCACTTTCGCACTCCGCTCCGGCAACTCACCGGTTAATGTCACCGGCTCACGCCCCAGCTCGGCTGAAACGGGAGGCATTCCAGCTTGCTCCAGCATCTGCGCAGCAACGTCAGCCGATACCGGCTGTTCACAGTGCACAGTGATGCCTAGCGACATACCAAAAAAGCTCGGCACCCAGCTCACTTGGACCGTGTTCTGCACCGCCGCAAGGGCGCGCAAACGGCTCAAACCCACCTGAGCGGTTTGCTCCGGCGCTACCGGCCCGCTGCCAGTCGCTGATACGCCGGCGCTAAATACTGCAAACGCGCTTGGCGCTGGGAAAATCCCAGGCTCCGGATCTTGGCTACTGAGCAAGCGCGCCGTTTGACGAGCGAGATCCTCAACCGCATCTCGACCGCCCGCAGATGCTGGCAACAAAACCACAGACGACGCTAAACGAGGCTGCAGATCAGACAGCGCATGCACATACTCAGCGATCACCGCGGCCGCACCGGTCATCACAGACAGCAAACGCGTCTCACGCAAAATTTCCGTATCGACGTCCTGCACTCCTGCGCACCACACAGGAACAGAGGGATCAGCAAGCCAGACACCGGATAAATCTAATGCCAAACAACCCTGCTCTGCGGCCGCGCGACTGTACTGAGCACTAACCGCCGCCGGCACCGCAAATATTGCTACCTCAACGCTCGAGAAATCGAACGATTCCAGCGCCTCAACCTTCAGCATTTTCTCCGCATACTCGACGCGCTTGCCTGCAGACTCATCTGAGGCCAATGCATGTATGGAGCTGAATTTGATATCCGAATCAGCCAGCAGCGCCAGCAGCGCCTCGCCAACCAACCCTGTCGCTCCCACAACCGCTAACGAAATAGCACGTGACATTAAGACTCCATGAGGATGCGCAGCATCCTACGTAACGGTTCCGCAGCGCCCCAAAGCAACTGATCACCAACAGTAAAGGCATTCAAATACTGAGGGCCCATATTCATCTTGCGCAAACGCCCCACTGGCACACTAAGCGTTCCAGTCACAGCCGTTGGCGACAACTCTTTGAGTGAAACTTCGCGATCATTAGGGACAACTTTTACCCAATCATTGGCACTACCGATAAGGCCGACAATGTCGTCTATCGGAACATCTTTATTCAACTTAATTGTTAACGCCTGACTATGACAACGCATGGCACCGATACGGACACAAGTGCCATCGAGGGCAATAGGATTATCACTACGGCCCAAAATTTTATTGGTCTCAGCCTGCGCCTTCCACTCTTCTTTGCTTTGACCGTTGTCGAGTTGCTTGTCGATATACGGCAGCAATGAACCGGCCAACGCATGACCGAAGTTTTTAACCGGCAAATCATCGCTACGCATCGATGCAGCAACTTGACGATCAATCTCCAAGATAGCGCTCGCCGGGTCGGCAAGCTGGCCCGCCACGTCCGCGTGAATCTTACCCATTTGCGCAATGAGCTCGCGCATGTTTTGTGCACCCGAGCCCGAAGCCGCCTGATAGGTCATCGCGCTTGCCCACTCGACAAGCCCCGCATTAAACAGACCGCCTAACGACATCAACATCAGACTCACCGTACAGTTGCCGCCAATAAAATCTTTGCGACCGCTGGATAGTGCCTGATCAATAACGCTTCGATTAACCGGATCTAGAACGATCGTCGCATCATCCTTCATGCGCAACGCAGAGGCAGCATCAATCCAATAGCCATCCCAACCGGCCTGACGCAAGGCCGGATATACCGCGTTGGTATAATCACCGCCCTGACAGGTCACAACCACATCCAAACCTTTTAGGACGGCAATATCATTGGCATCCTGCAGCACCGGAATATCTTTACCAACGTCCGGCCCAGCCTGCCCCACCTGAGAAGTTGAAAAAAATACCGGTTCGATATCACGAAAATCATTCTCTGCGCGCATGCGCTCCATCAATACAGAGCCAACCATGCCGCGCCAACCTACAAATCCGACACGTTTCATAAAATTCTCCGGTTAATACATTTTTAATGGTTTGCATAATAAAAAGCGAAGCGCAAAGCCGCGCGCCTCTTTAAAAAACCATTTCCATTCGTTCAAATAGAGCGGTCCAAATAACCGCTACGAAAGCATCCTCACGACAGCATCGCCCATCGCATCTGTGCCAACTTTTTCACAACCTTCGGTAAGAATGTCTGCCGTACGCAAACCGCTTTCCAGCACTTTCTCTACCGCTAATTCAATCGCATCTGCAACGTCGACACGATTGAGGCTGTAACGCATCAACATCGCCAATGACATAATCGTTGCCAAAGGATTGGCGATATCCTGCCCAGCAATATCAGGCGCCGACCCGTGACAAGGCTCATACAAACCCTTTCTATTTTCATCTAGCGACGCAGAGGGCAGCATGCCGATTGAACCCGTCAGCATTGCTGCCTCATCCGACAAAATGTCACCAAATAAATTGCCCGTCACCATGACATCAAACTGCTTTGGCGCACGTACCAACTGCATTGCGGCGTTATCAACATACATGTGCGAAACATCGACATCGGGATAGTCAGACGCCATCTCGGTGACAATTTCCCGCCACAGCTCCGTTACTTCCAACACGTTTGCCTTATCTATCGAGCACAAACGCTTGCCACGAACCTGCGCCAACTCGAACGCTACACGGGCAATTCGACGAATTTCGCTTTCGGCATAAACATCCGTATTAAAGCCAACACGCTCGCCGTTCTCCTCACGAATCCCCCGCGGCTCTCCAAAATAGATGCCACCAGTTAATTCGCGAACAATCAAAATATCCAGACCACTAACAACTTCCGGCTTCAATGAAGAAGCATCCGCCAGCTGTGGAAACAGGATCGCCGGACGCAAGTTGGCAAACAATCCGAGCGACGAACGCAGACGTAGCAGTCCTCGTTCTGGGCGCTTATCACGCTCAATCGCATCCCACTTCGGGCCACCGATTGAACCAAACAAAATGGCATCTGCCTGCCTCGCCTTTTCAAGCGTCGACTCGGGCAGCGGATCGCCTTCCGCATCATAGGCTGCACCACCCACTAACGCCCTGTCCGTGGTGATATCCAGTGAGAACTTCTGTCGCACCGCTTCCAAAACCTTAACCGCCTGCTCAACAATTTCCGGGCCAATGCCATCACCAGGCAAAATCAAAATATTCTTACTCACAAAAACATCCCTCTATAAAAAACCATTCTGAACCCACCTTAATACTGGGCCTAGCTCAGCCGATATTCATCCAATCAAGCCATTATCCATGGCTCAGATTCTGCGCGACGACCTTCATAAGCACGAATGTCGCCAGCGTTCTGAAGCGTCAAGCCGATATCATCCAAGCCATTGAGCAAACAATGCTTACGAAACGCATCTATCTGAAAGGCAATAGACTCACCATTCGGACGCACTACAAGCTGATTTTCGAGATCAATGACAAGTTCGTAACCCGGCGTAGACGCTACTTCGTCAAACAACACATCCGCCACGGATTCGTCCACCACAATTGGCAGCATGCCATTTTTAAAACAGTTATTATAAAAAATATCCGCAAAACTCGATGCAATCACCGTCCTAAAACCGTAATCATCGAGCGCCCACGGAGCGTGCTCTCGACTAGAACCACAACCAAAATTACGGCGCGCCAACAACACTGAGGCGCCGGCATAACGTGGCTCATTCAGAACAAACTCTTTATTCAAAGGACGCTTGCTGTTGTCTTGCCCTGGATAACCCTCGTCAAGATAACGCCACTCATCAAAAAGGTTTGGGCCGAAACCCGTACGCTTAATCGATTTCAAAAACTGTTTCGGAATAATCTGATCGGTATCAACATTGGCGCGATCTAACGGCGCAACCAATCCTTTCACCTTAATAAACTTTTCCATATCCGCTCTCCTTAAACGTTCCACTCGCGAACATCGACAAAATGACCCGCAACAGCCGCCGCCGCCGCCATTGCCGGACTGACTAAATGGGTACGCCCGCCATTACCCTGCCGCCCCTCAAAATTTCGATTTGAGGTCGAAGCGCAATGCTCGCCTGCCAACAATTTGTCGGGATTCATTGCCAAGCACATGGAGCAGCCTGGCTCGCGCCACTCAAAACCCGCATCGATAAAGATCTGATCAAGCCCTTCGCTTTCAGCTTGTTTTTTGACCAAACCAGACCCCGGCACAACCAAAACCTGCTTAACGCTATCCGCTTTTTTCTTTCCCTTCGCGACGGATGCTGCAGCGCGTAAATCTTCAATACGCGAATTCGTACATGAACCGATGAAGACACGATCAACATTAATATCGCTGACTTTCATTCCCGGTGTTAACGCCATGTATTCGTATGCGCGCTCCATACCTGAACGCTTTACCGGATCGCTTTCTGCCTGTGGATCAGGCAATAACGCATCAACGGGAATAACCATTTCTGGACTAGTGCCCCATGAAACTTGCGGGCGAATTTCAGTCGCATCAATTTCAACAATGCGGTCAAACACAGCGTCACTATCTGACGTCAACGTACGCCAGTAGGCAACAGCCTGTTCCCACTGCGCATCCGTTGGTGCAAACGGACGTCCTTTCACGTATTCAATGGTTTTCTCATCGACTGCCACCATGCCCGCACGCGCACCCGCTTCAATCGACATATTGCACACCGTCATGCGTCCTTCCATCGACAAACTACGAATAGCAGAACCGCCGAATTCCATCGCACAACCGTTGCCGCCAGCAGTGCCGATCACACCAATAATGTGCAGCACCACATCTTTCGCCGTGATACCCACGCCGAGCTCGCCTTCAACGCGAATCAATAAGTTGTTCATTTTTTTCGCGATCAAGCACTGAGTCGCCAATACATGCTCTACTTCGCTGGTACCAATACCGTGAGCAAGGCACCCAAACGCGCCATTCGTCGAGGTATGGGAGTCTCCACATACCACTGTCATGCCAGGCAATACGGCGCCCTGCTCCGGCGCCATCACATGGACGATACCCTGCCGCTCATCACCGATACCGAACTCGGTAATACCAAATTCGCGGGTGTTGTTTTCAAGCGTCTGCACCTGAATGCGCGAAGTTTCATCCTCAATGTCAGCAGCAGACTTAAACGGCGTTGTCGGCACGTTATGATCCAAGGTGGCCACATTTGCGCTTACGCGCCATGGCTTACGGCCAGCAATACGAAGGCCTTCAAACGCCTGTGGAGAAGTCACCTCATGAATGATCTGACGATCGATATAGACCAACGCCGAGCCATCCTCGCGCTGAGTCACTACGTGGGCATCCCACAATTTGTCGTAAAGCGTCTTACCGGCCATGCTCTATTCTCCGCTCTGTTTTCGCACTGCTACAGTGAACTGTCCCTAATGAACGCCACATTAACGTCGACAAACCCATAAATCCAATTCATAATTTTCATGGAATGGATTCCCAAAAGTTATCAATCTTGCTTGAGAAATCCTAATCAGCCAACCACGGCACAGCTAATAGGCAAGCACCTATGGACAGCAATAGCCTCAGCGCCTTCCTTGCGGTTGCCGATAGCGGCAGTTTCACCGCGGCCGCCGAACGGCTCTTCTTAACCCAACCAGCAATATCCAAACGCATTGCTCAACTCGAGGACCAGCTCGGCGCCCGTTTATTTGACCGAATTGGCCGGCAAGTCCATCTCACCGAAGCCGGCCACGCTCTACTGCCGCGTGCACGCCAGGTCATACGTGACCTTGATGATATGAGCCGTGCCATTAGCGGACTCTCCGGCGAAGTTAGTGGAACATTACGCATTGGCACTAGCCATCACATCGGCCTGCATCGACTGCCCCCCGTTCTCAGGCAGTTCTCACGAGAGTTTCCTAAGGTGCAACTGGACATCCACTTTATTGATTCAGAAGAAGCGTGGGAGGGTGTGTTGCATGGCGACCTAGAGCTGGGCGTCGTCACCCTGCCCCCCATCGCCGACGACCGCGTATACAGCGAAGCGATCTGGAACGACCCTTTGGTCTTTATGGCAGCCCCGGAACATCCGCTCGCGACGGAGCAGCACGTTAGTCTAGAGATGCTTACACAATACGCAGCACTGTTGCCCTCGCCGGTAACCTTTACGCGCAGAATTGTGGAGGCGTTATTTCGCGAGCAGTCATTAACGTTAAATATTTCTATGTCGACCAATTACCTCGAAACCATTCATATGATGGTTTCCATTGGTCTTGGCTGGAGCCTATTACCGGCAACCATGCTAGACGAACAAGTGGTCAAACTGGCAACAGACGAATCCGTCATGCATCGACAGCTCGGCTTTGTCACGCACCCTGGGCGCAGCCTATCGAATGCGGCCCAGCGTTTTTTAGAAATATTACGCCAACACAGCAGCTTATAACGTCGCGCGGAATTCATCCGAGACGAGATCATTCTTGGGTAACCATTTAAACGCCACGATCATCGCCAGTAACGCCACCGTGGCCGCCCACAAGAATGTTATCGGACCAAGCTGATTCCACAGCAACCCAGCAAGCACGGCACCTAACGCCCAACCGGCGCCAAAGCCAACACTCGAATACAAGGCCTGCCCCTGCCCACTATGCCCGTGTCGGAAGTTTTTATGCACCCATGCAATAGAGGCTGCGTGAAACGCGCCAAACGTTGCCGCGTGTAATAGCTGAGCAAACAGCAACACCGGCCACTGCTGCGCAAAGTAGGCAATCAGCAACCAACGCAATGCCGCCAAAAATAAACTGCCAACAATGATATTGCGCAACGAAAAGCGGCCCAACAAACGGTGCATAACCATAAACAATGCAATTTCAGCAACAACACCAAGAGACCATAATGCGCCAGTCCAGACACGAGCGATGCCGAGCTGATCTAGGTAAATGGTAAAAAAGGTGTAATACGGTCCGTGGGACAACTGCATCAGAAATGAACACAGAAAAAAGACTAGCACGGGAGGCTGGCAAACAAGACGCCACAATCCGCCGGCCCCGTTTACCGCGCCTTCTCGCGTTACACACGAATGATCTGGAAGCAATAACGTCGACAGCCAGATAAGCCACAACGTCACGAGCATGGCCCACGGCACTAACATGATGGAGACGAAATCGAGTAAGTAGCCAATAACGCAAACCGTCAGCACGAAACCAACTGAGCCCCACAGGCGAACGTGACCGTAACGACTGCTCAGCTCACCTAGGCTTTCGAGAGTTAGCGCCTCAAATTGCGCCAGCACTGCATTCCAGAAAAAACTAAAGGTAATTAACGCCGCCGCCATAGACCAAAAATGGTCCGCATAAAAGACATAGGCAAACACCAGCGCCGCGCAAAAGTTACCCAACCGAATAATATGCAGACGCCGGCCTGTTCTGTCTGCCAGCCATCCCCACATAACCGGTGCGAACAACTTCGTCACCTGTGGCAACGCCATTAACAAACCAATTTCAGGGGCGGAAAAGCCACTTTCCTGTAGATACAACGCCCAGTACGGCACCAAGGTGCCGAGCAGGGCGAAATAAAAAAAGTAAAAGCCGGAGAGACGCCAGTAATAAGGGATATCGCGCACGATGCGGGGCGTTACTCCCCTGCCTGAGCGGGAATACGTGGTGTACTCGGCTGCACATCGCCGCACTGACCGCGGTGACGCAAACAATGATCCATTAACACCAGCGCCAACATGGCCTCCGCAATCGGCGTTGCGCGAATACCAACACAAGGATCATGGCGACCTTTCGTAACCACCTCGGCGACGTTGCCATCAACATCAATGGAACGACCGGGAATCAAGATGCTCGACGTGGGCTTCAACGCCATGCTCACTCGAATCGTCTGGCCAGAACTAATGCCGCCGAGCACACCACCAGAATGATTAGTTAAGAATCCTTCGGGTGTCATTTCATCGCGGTGCTCTTCACCGCGTTGTTCGACCACGTCGAAGCCGTCGCCAACCTCAACGCCTTTCACTGCGTTAATGCTCATCATTGCCTTGGCAAGATCCGCTTCAAGACGGTCAAACACCGGCTCACCCCAGCCCGGCGGCACACCATCGGCGTAAACATTAACGCGCGCACCAATAGACGAACCGTCTTTGCGCAGCCCGTTAATCAACGCTTCTAAATCCGCAACTTTACTGGCATCTGGAAAGAAGAACGGGTTGTCATTCACCGTTGCCCAATCAAACTGCTCTGCTTTCACCGCACCAATTTGCACAACACCACCGTAAATACGAATCCCCTGAACACTCTCGAGGTATTTACGCGCAATCGCACCGGCAGCCACACGTACGGCGGTTTCACGCGCAGATGAACGACCGCCGCCGCGATAATCGCGAAAACCGTATTTTTGAATGTAGGTGTAATCGGCGTGACCAGGGCGAAATGCCCCAGCAATGTCAGAATAATCTTTCGAACGCTGATCAGTGTTTTCAATCAGCAAACCGATTGGCGTACCGGTGGTTTTACCTTCAAACACACCGGAGAGAATCCGCACTTGGTCCGGCTCACGCCGCTGCGTCGTATAGCGACTCGTCCCCGGCTTGCGGCGATCTAACTCACCCTGCAAATCCGCTTCGCACAATGGCAGCCCCGGCGGGCAACCATCCACCACCGCGCCAAGCGCGGGACCATGAGACTCACCAAAGGTACTAATGCGAAACAGTTCGCCGAAACTATTACCTGACATAAATTATTCCCTGCTCTCTTAACCGGCGCTTATAGCGCCTGCACAAATACATCACGGTTTTCAATCAGTTGCTCACGGGTCAGCAAAAACACGCCGTGACCACCATAGGTAAATTCAACCCACACAAACGGCACATTCGGCCACAACTCTTCTACCGCCTCCATGCTATTACCCACCTCAACCACCAAAATACCGTGCTCAGTCAGGTAATCCGCCGCGTCAGCCAATAACTTGCGGGTAAAATCTAAACCATCGCTGCCCGACGCCAGCGCCAATTCAGGCTCGTGTCGATACTCTTCTGGCAACGCCTGCATGTCTTGCGCATCCACGTAAGGCGGATTGCAGACAATAATATCGTAAAGGCCATGCGCGGCGGCGAGGCCATCGCCCTGGCGCGGGTGTACACGTTCGTTCAATTTATAGTTATCGATGTTTAACTGACACACCGCCAAGGCCTCGGCATCAATATCACAGGCATCGATATCCGCCTGCTCAAAGGCATGCCCACAGGCAATCGCGATACAGCCACCGCCAGTACAGAGATCCAATACTCTGGAGACTTCATCCTCTGCAATCCACGGCGCAAACTGCTGAGCAATTAGCTCCGCGACTGGCGAGCGCGGAATCAACACGCGCTCATCAACAATAAACTCTAGCCCACAAAACCACGCTCGGCCGGTCAAGTACGCGGCGGGAATACGATCATTAATACGCCGCTGGATAAGCACCATCAAACGATCACGTAGCGGCGGATCCATAGTCTCCTCGACAATCGCCGGATCAACATCCCAAGGCTTGTCGAGCACATGCAGTAGCAACGCCACCGCTTCATCATGAAAGCTGTCAGTGCCGTGGCCAAGATAAACGTCTGCCTCTGCCAACTGCTGCTCAGCCCACGCCAAGCAATCTCCCACGGTTTTCAGCCCAGCCATTGCCTGCTGTAATGCCTGGTCACTCAAAGTGGTCATAGTTGCCGTATCCCGTGCCGTGTCAGCGAAATGGGCTGCAGATTAGCACAAATCACGCATCGCTCTGAACCGCTATTATAAGCCGACATAACAGACCAGTGTGAACGCTCCATGTTATTCTGGCTCTCGCAGGGCCATGACATAGCTTCCTGACACGGGCGTAGCATAGCCCGCCACAGAACGTAGGTTGGCAGATGATGTGGACGAGGAAAAAGGCTTAACATCGAAGCCTGTGAAATAAGAAGAGCATTGAACATGGCGAAAAAGACACCGCGCACCGAAAACAGCAAGCCTCAGTTCTGGCTTTTTAAAACGGAGCCGGACGAATACAGCATTGATGACCTCGCCACCGAGAAAAACTGTACTTGGGAAGGCATTCGTAATTACCAAGCGCGGAATCGATTGCGTGACGACATACGCATTGGCGATCAGGTTTTTATCTATCACTCCAGCTGTGCTAAACCCGCCATCGTCGGCCTAGCCATCGTCACGCAAGAAGCCTATACCGACAGCGCCCAATTTGACCCAACATCACACTATTACGATGCAAAGAGCCCTACTGACAAACCACGCTGGCTCGCCGTCACACTGCGCTACCAACGGCACCTAGCCAATACAATCACGCTCGCGTTCATCAAAAAATCAGGGCAATTTATCGATATGGAGCTAGTTGCCCGGCCGCGCCTGTCAATACAGTCGGTTTCAATTGAACACGCCAATGCCATACTGCAGCTAGCAGGCGCGACCGAATAAACCAACGCATAACATTCCCACTACACCCTGTATGACTACTATGTCGGCCGGCCGTCCCCACTTACTGCTCTAAAAGCCACCCACTGATTCCGTCTTGGTCAGATTGGTCTATACGAAAAGTAGCTATTTCAAACAAGACGTTTATTGCCACGCTCTAATCTGGGTAGACTGTGGGCTGCTGGATATCTCGTTCACGATCAACGGAGAAGCCCTTGCGCCTGCACAATCAAATTTTTATCGCCATGGCCATCGCCATTGTCTGCGGTACGTTCACCGATCCCGATAGCGCTTTTCTTGGCATCCCCGTTCTGATGATTTACGACACTATCGGCAGCCTGTTTATCAATGCGTTAAAAATGGTCGTCGTGCCGTTAATCGTTAGCGCCATCATCAGCAGCCTGATCAACATTGCCGGCGGAGAAAGACTCGGCAAGCTCGGCATGAAAACAATGATCTACTATATGAGCACGAGCTTCGTCGCCATTGTCATCGGCCTATTGATGGTCAACCTACTCACCCCAGGCCTAATCGACGGCCTGCCAGCCGGCCCCAGTCTGGGCCTCTCCGCAGACACAGGTATTACCCTCGCCAAGATCGAAGGCCAAGGCGCCAGCGATTTTGCCGGCATCTTTCTCGCACTGCTGCCACCCAACATCGTCAACGCTGCAGCCCAAGGCGAGCTGCTCGGGCTGATCGTGTTTTCAATCATGTTTGGATTAATGCTACGAAAAGGGACCGGTGCGCCGTCCGAACGCCTACGCGAAACCATCGACGGTTTTTATCAAACAATGATGGACGTCACCATGTTTATCATTCGCTTCGCCCCGATTGGCGTTTGGGCTTTGATCGCCAAAACCGTCACATTGACCGGCGCAGACGCGATCCGCCCGCTTGCGTGGTTTTTCCTCACCACCATGGGCGCGCTGTTATTGCACGCCTTCGTCGTGCTGCCGTTGCTGATTCGATTTTTAGGTAAGCGCTCGCCATTACGCCACATCAAAGCAATGGCCCCAGCTCTACTCACCGCGTTCTCCAGCGCCAGCTCCGCAGCCACCCTGCCGCTGACAATGGACTGTGTCGAAAAAGGCTCTGGCGTCTCAAAAGGCACCGCTAGCTTTGTTCTACCGCTCGGCGCAACCGTCAATATGGATGGCACCGCCCTGTATGAATGCGTTGCTGCTATGTTTATTGCACAGGCTTACGGTCTTGACCTGTCCCTTACCCAACAGTTCTTAATTGTCATTACCGCCTTGCTCACCTCAGTCGGCGTGGCCAGCATCCCATCAGCCAGCCTCGTCGCTATTACTGTTATTCTTGGCGCCGTAGGGCTGCCAGCGGAAGGTATTGGCCTGATTCTAGCCACTGATCGGATTTTGGATATGTGTCGTACCGCTGTGAACATCTGGAGCGATAGCGTTGGCGCCGTGTTAATTGGCCGCAGCGAGGGGGAAGAGATGATTTTGATGGAACAGCCCAATACCGATCACACCGCATAGACAGCGGCTGTTACTGCTCTCGAAACCAAACATGCCGCGAAACTCGCGGCATGTTTGGTTTACCTAATCACGATCAGGTACGAACGTCTTGTTGCGCCGACTTAGGCGGAAAAGCTTTGCCCTGTTAAATCGCGCTGAACACGCACCGCAGCACTTGAGGCCGATGGCACCGCAAACGCCAGTCCTAGAATAACTAAAAACGAAGCGCCAACAGAACCAAGCAACAAAGAGCCGAGCAGCCCAATAGCAGCAACAGAAACCATCAGTGCCAGAACGTCTTTACCCAACCGCGTCGTTTTCATTGTGTTAATCGTATTCATAACAACCTCCGTAAGGCATTAGTAAGTGAACATGTGTACACAGTAGCGATACTCGCCCACTGAGTCAACACTTGTTCACTATTATTTTATCTTTGCCCGACAACCCCTCCTTACGGCACACTTGGCGCTCTTTTAAGAGGTGGAACAATAGCTTGGTTGATACACAAACAATTCTCATTAGCGGCGGCGCCAACGGCTTAGGCCATGCGATCGCCAAAGAAGCCGCTACTCAGAAGTGGCGTATCGCCATTGCCGACATCGACGAAAGCCGTGGCGATGCCGTCGTTAGGGATCTCTGCGCCACTGGCGCAGAAGCCCTATATGTCCGCTGTGATGTACGTGAAGACCGCGATATACGCTTGGCAGTACAACGCGTCGTCAAACGCTGGGGGCAACTGGATATTCTCGTCAATTGCGCGGGCGGGATCAGCGCCGGCTTTTTCGAAACACTCACCGACGAAGACTGGCACTGGCAGCTCAATACCAACTTAATGGGTGCGGTACGGGGCGCTCGCGCCGCAGTATCTGAAATGCGGCGTCAGCAGCACGGGCACATTGTGAATGTTGCCGCCCTGCAAGGACTTACCCCCGAGCCGGGTACAGCCGCCTACAACGCTAGTCAAGCCGCATTGATCGCGCTCAGCGAAACACTGCAAACAGAACTGGAACCGCTCGGCATTCGAACCAGCGTTGTTTTACCAAGCTACTTTCGAAGCGGCCAATTGAATGCACTGCACAGCACCGACCCTGTTATGCGTGCCCGCCTTATCGATAAGATGACCCAACAACAACATTCCGTTGAAGAAATTGCCCGCCTAACACTTGAAGGCATCAGAAAAAATACGTTTATGATCATGCCGCCCGATGCTCGCAGCAGCGCGAGGTTAAAACGCTGGCGCCCCGCCGCACTGCTCGCCAATATGCTTGACGCCGCAAAAAAATATCGAAAATAATTCATTTCCCGAATAAGAATAAAAAAACCACCCGTAGAAAATCTACGGGTGGTTTTTATGTTTAATGACTAGATCATTAAAACGAACAAGTATTATTCAAAGGCTGCCGTAGAAAAAACAAGTCAATCCAGCCCCTCTAAGGCATAAACATTTGCTCGTCGTCCAACGCCAGCAAACTTTTTGTATCCGCCAACATACTAACTTCCAGACCCAAAGTGCGCGGCAGAATTCGATCCATATAAAAAAGCGCTGTATCTATTTTTGCCTGCAAGAACGCCTTATCCGCACCTTCTTTTTCCATCGCATCAGCAGCAGTGACAGCCATCTTTGCCCAGCACCACGCCAAACACACATAGCCTGCGTATTCCATATACTCAAATGCCGCCGACATCGGCAAATTCGCCTCATCGCTACTACGCGCTAAAATTGTGTCCGTTAGTGCTGACCAGTCATTTGCCGCTTTCTCTGCACGCTTCACCAACACGCCCTGTCGATGAGATCGATTGGCGGCAAAAAAATCAGCCATCACAGCTAACAACGCATTAAGCAAACGACGATCCGACCCGATGACTTTACGGCGCATCAAATCAATGGCTTGAATGCCGTTTGTACCCTCATAGATACGCGTAATACGCACATCACGCTGCAGCTGTTCCATACCATGCTCACGAATATAGCCGTGGCCACCCAAACACTGCACCCCAAGATCCGTAACCTCTGACCCACGCTCCGTAAAAAAGCCTTTGCATATCGGCGTTAAAAGCGCGACAAGATCATTTGCATCCTTCGCTTTCGCGGCATCTTTGCCTAAGGCGATATCAAGCTGCATTGCGGTGAAGTAACCCAGCGCACGACAACCTTCAACCAACGATTTCTGCGTCATCAACATACGCCGCACGTCGGGATGAACAATAATCGGGTCGGCAGATTGTTCAGGAAAACGTGCACCCTCGACCGCTCGCATCTGCAAACGCTCACGCGCATATTCCACCGCGCCTTGATACGAAAGCTGCCCCAAACCAACACCCTCGAAAGCGACATCCAATCGAGCGCTATTCATCATGGTAAACATAGCCGCAAGACCGTTATGCGGCGCACCTACCAACCAGCCGGTTGCGCCATCAAAATTTAACACACAGGTTGGCGACGATTTCAGTCCCATTTTTTCTTCGAGCTTGGCTGTCGTGACGGCATTGCGCTCACCGAGCGAGCCGTTTGTCGCGAGTAAAAATTTAGGCACTAAAAATAATGAAATACCTTTGGGCCCTTTCGGCGCATCAGGCAACCGAGCCAACACCAAATGCACCACATTCTCGGCAAGGTCGTGATCACCCCACGTAATAAATATTTTTTCGCCGCTGATCGCATACCTGTCATCGGCCAGCGGTTCCGCACGCGTACGCAGCAAACCTAAATCAGAACCTGCATGCGATTCCGTTAAACACATGCTACCCGTCCATTCCCCGCTCACCATTTTAGGCAACCACGTTTGCTTCAGTTGTTCCGAAGCATGGGCCTCTATGGCACGCATTGAGCCCTGCGCCAAGGTAAAAATTGCACACAGCGGCTGATTCGCGGACTCCGCCAAATCATGAAAGATAAGCCCTAGCGAGTGCGGCAAACCCTGCCCACCAAATTCTGGATTCGAACAAATCCCAATCCATTGGCCATCACGAATCGCACTCGCCGCCTTTTTATAGGACGGTGGCGTGATCACATTACCGTCAACCAGCTTGGAGCCAACTTCGTCACCCTCGACACGCGTTCCGTCTAAGACGTTTTCACAAAAACGAGCCGCCTCCTCTAGTACAGGATCAATCAGATCATTATCAATTTCGTCGTGGCCGTTCTCAGCATAATGCTTAGCAAAACCATAAACATCGTGCACCAAAAATCGAATATCGCGCAGCGGCGCTTTAAATTGAGGCATGGTTAGTCACCTTAGACAACGAGGTTAGCGTTATGAATATCTGAAATGGCACGCATTGTCTCAACAACGAACACGCGCCTATTTTAAAACAGAACGTTCAAGACAAAATTCTTTCTTCGATATAGCGCATCGTGCCGCGATAAGTCGAATCAAGACCTGACTCAACCTTTTCGGCAACCAGCGCTGCAATTTTATTGCCTATCAACGGCACGCTGCTTGTCACGTTGACGCGAATGATCTGCTGCGCCTTACCGTCGTGGTCAGTCACCGAAATAGAGCCGGACACATCAACTGGAGCATTGCCAACGGCAAAACGATAGTGCGCATGATATGGCTCACTCTCCGTTTCCGTCCAAATGTACTCCTGCATCAAACTATAGGCGTTACCGATAAACTTACGAGCAAATACGGGCACATTTCCAGGACGAAGAGAAACCTCCTGTCGCACTCGAATAACCAGCTCATCACCCACCTTCTCAAACGTATCGAAATGATAGTTTTCAATTGCTGACATCTCAAATCGAGCGGCAAAAAAAGCTTTGTCCGTCAAAATATCAACAAGTTGACGCGCCGACACCGGATAGTTCAGCTTACGCTCTACCTTCATAAAAAGAGTACCTTAAAATTATTTTTGCGCGGCAAGTAGCCTTAATAACGGGGAAAGCTTACGCCGTAATCCAGCCAGATGCGGCAGCACCACGCTCGCCTTCCCTTCCGCCAAGAATTTTAATGCCTGCTCTACGGTCATAGAGCCTTCCGCCTTAGGGGGAGTTGACTGAGATGGCAGTTGAGAACGTTTCTTTCGCAACTCTTCTTCCGTTACAACCTGATTACCGCCCGCTTCCTGTGCGGCCTTCAATACTAAATTCGTTTCTTCCGTCACAGTACGCGGCGTCGCGCCTGGGTGAGACTCGGGGCATAACACACCGATAGAAACCGTTGCCGTTAGTTTGCGGCCTTTAAAGTTGACCGAAATTTCGCGCACTTGTCGACATAGTCGATTCGCAAAAATAGCCGCACCCGCAGCATCAGCTGTTGGCAGTACGATCGAAAACTGAGACAGACCAATACGGGCAGCAGAGTCTTCGCTACGAATTAACTTTGTAATGACCTTACCCACCTCCGCAAGGACTGCGTCGGCAGCCTCCTTGCCGACCTTAATAAACAAATTATTAAAGTCATCAATATCCGCACGCACTAAGGACAGGTTATGCCCTTGTCGAGTAGAGAACGCCAACTCCTGCTTCAGCCGACCTTGGAAGTAACGCTGATTACCAAGCCCAGTTAGCGAATCGATGGTGGTTTGTTCCGCCAGCGCTTTGCGTTCACGCTGATAATTTGCATGTGCCGTTGCTCGGGCTAGCAAGTCGGTTGAGTTGAACGGTTTACTAATAAAATCCGTCGCGCCCATTTTCAAGGCTTGCGCTCTCGCCTCCTCGTCATTCTCTGCACCGGTAACAATAATCACAGGCAGCCCAGCAATACCTGAATCATCACAGGTACGAATTTTTTCCAGCAAGCCAAAACCATCAAGCTCTGGCATCGACAAATCGGTAAACACCACTTGAATTTGCTGGTCCGAGCGAATTTGCTTCCAGCCTTCGACGCCATCTTCCGCCGTGACCACATCAAACTGCTGCCCCAACATCTTTGACGCCGCGGTGCGCATGACTTTTGAGTCATCCACCATAATCAAACGTGGCTTGCCGGCACTTGCCGCTTTTGACATCGAATTCGACCCCTATTACACCCCAAAAGGGAAAAAAGACTACTGCTCGCTAGAATAACCCGGCAAATAATCGCCGTCGCTAGGCTCTCGGCCCCGCGTATAACGATACAAACGGGAGGTACGGTTACAGTAGTCACCGCGGGCTATACCCGCAAGATAATGCTGATTCAGCAAATGCCCTGACCGCTCAGGAATGCAGAATACCGTACCGCAACTGGAATCGAGATGAGATAAAATGCCGACCTGAGCAAAATAATCCCGACCATTGGCAAAATGCTCTACATACGGCACCGGATGCCCCGCCTGACGGGTCAATTCATGATCAACCTCAAAACTATCCGACACCCCGCCAATGCAGTATATCTCAAGCTTCGCCACTAAGGGTCGCGTCGTCGAATGGCGCAATAACTTACGCACAATGTAACTAGCCACAATAGCGCCTTGAGAGTGACACACTAACACCACTCGTTCATTCTGCTTCAGCGCTTCAAGAATCACATAAATGGCTGGCCGTGACAGCTTGCCATCTTTGCGTAGCGTACGCGCAGTAATCGACTCCAACGCATCCCGAATGACACCCCACGTCGGCGTATGAATCAGCGCAATCGGTCGCTGAAAGACCCGCGCTAATTCGGTCGCATTGAGCATAGAGACCGGTGGCGCAGAGCCAAAGCCGTTAATATAAAACCAACGAGAGCTATGCTCTTCCTTCGCTATTCTTGGCGGACGAAGCACCAGCGTACCCTGACTAATCGACTCACGTGCAGCGGGCAGCACCAGCTGTCCGATTGAGTTAATCACATCACCAACGTTGTTATAGCTCGAACGCTTAAGCTCTGAGCGGATCGACGGCTCATTACGCCCCGGCATAAAGCTCTGTGGCAACTCATTGAGGTGCGACAAAGCAATCACCAGATCACGGCGAATAGCGCCACGATTGTCGATTAATCGACCAACCCACTTTTTTGTCTTACGTAGCATTTAATACCTGCTTTAATCCCTGCATACATAACGACTACACTAGGTAGCACTTAATCACAGCATTGAATGACAGAAAGGTTAACAGTATGAGCGTGACACGGAAATACAGCCTGACACTATTTGGCGCCACGGGCTTCACTGGTGGTCTATGTGCCGACTATCTAGGCCAGCATATTCCAGTCGGCACCCAATGGGCCATCGCCGGACGAAACGAGCAAAAGCTCCAAGACGTGTGTGATCGTTTGAAAGACGGTGGCTGCCAAACCCTACCTAGCATCGTTGTTGCTGATGTCAGCGACGCTGATAGCCTTGAAAGCATGGCCGCAGACAGCAAGGTCGTTATTACTACCGTCGGCCCTTACGTTCAATATGGCGAGGCATTAGCGAGAAGTTGCGCCGCCAAAGGTACGCACTATTGCGACCTCACCGGCGAACCCGAATTCGTCAACAACATGATTAGCCGTTATCACGATTTAGCAAAAAGCCAAGGCGCCGCACTGGTTAACTGCTGCGGGTTTGACTCCATCCCCCATGATGCAGGCGTGCTACTCACCGTTCGCGCACTCGAAAAGGCTCTTGGCAAACCGCTTTCAAGCCGCGTCGATGTGGAAGGTGTTGTCACTGCCAATGGCACTTTTTCAGGCGGCACTTGGCAATCAGCAATAACCGCCTTCGGCCGTCCAAAGCAGAATAAGCTGGCGATGCAGCAAGCAAAAAAGGCGCTGGATAATTTATTCCCGAAGAAAGCACGGGCATTACCGATGCGCACCTTCCACGATAAAGAGTTTGGTCGCTGGTTATGCCCAATGCCAACAATTGATCCCTATATAGTCATACGCTCCGCCCGTGCTATCGATTCCTATGGCCCTGACTTCCACTATGGTCACTACGCCGGCATCAAAAGCCTACCGAAAATGCTCGGTGGCATTGCCGGTATCGGCGGACTCCTCCTAGCGTCGCAGGTTGGCTTTATTCGCAACAAGCTGCTCACCTTTAAACAATCCGGTGATGGCCCTGCTAAGGAACAACGCGCACGGTCGTGGTTTAAAGTGACGTTTCGCGGGCGCAGTGAAGGCACGCAAGTGATGACGCGCGTATCGGGTGGAGACCCTGGCTACGACGAAACCGCAAAGATGCTTGCCGAAACAGCCATGGCGCTTGCGTTCGACAAAGGCTATCCAAAACAAACTGGGGTGATTACGCCTATCATGGCACTGGAAGACAGAATGATAGAGCGGTTACAAACAGCAGGAATGACGTTCGAGGTGCTGTAAAGGCACCTCAATCGCCCCCATGAAAGCCATCTTTCAAAGCCACTCATCTCTCGAAGCCAGCATGATCGTTGATCTGCTGGCGCAACGGGGTATGCACGGCCATGTTTTTGGCGAGGCATTACAAGGCGGCATGGGCGAACTGCCCGCCGCCGGCTTAGTACGCGTAATGGTCAATAACGATGACGCGGAGAGTGCCGTAGAAGTGATACAAGAATGGGAGCAACAGCAACCGACAAGCTCCATAGACAGCAACGCCGCCACCTATCCCCATCAAGAACACCACAGCAACCATTACAACTTCAACAACAGCAACCGCCAACGTAGTCACGTTATTGGTGCTTTTATTATTGGTGTCCTGGTTGGCGCTTTAATCACCACGCTTGTTTAAATAAAAAAAACGGGCCTGATTGCAGGCCCGTTTTTTCTTACCACCAATATCTATTGATTCTTTTAGCTGCGTGGCGCTCGCGCTCGCGGTGCTGCACTACGTGGTGCTCCACCTCGTGGGGCAGCGCTGCGCGGAGCTGCACTACGTGGCGCAGAACCGCCATCTTTAGCAATCTCCAGCTGCTGGCCAGAAACCCACACTTTTTGCAGATGTTGAAACACTTTGCTCGACATGCCATCTGGCAAATCAACCGTACTAAACTCTGGATAAATTTCGATTCGGCCAATATTACGACTGTTAATACCGGCTTCATTGGCAATCGCGCCGACGATGTTCGATGGCTTTACGCCGTGCTTCTTGCCAACCTGAAGCTTATAGCGAACCATGCCTTCTTCAGCCACAGCAGGTTTACGCTTCTCGCCAGAATCCGAACGACGGCCACGTGTTTCTACACGAACGCCCTTGTCGCGCGCTGGACGAGCGGGACGCTCGCTACGCGGCACATCCTTAATGTGCAGCGACTGTCCCTTATATAACAGCGCCGCAATGCTCGCTGCCAGATCTAGCGGGTTAATCTCTTTTTCCGCCTGATGCTTTTCCAGCATGGCACGGAACGGCTCCGCTTTACCGGACGCCAACACCTCATCAATGCTTTCTAGAAAACGCGCTTCACGCACAACATTTACGTCTTTCGCCGTCGGCAATGGCATTTCTTCCACTTTCTGACGGGTAACGCGCTCGATGGTAAAGAGCAAACGCTTATCTTTCGGTGTCACAAACAAGATCGCATCACCTTGACGTCCCGCTCGGCCGGTACGACCAATACGGTGGACATAGGTTTCTGCATCGAATGGAATATCGTAGTTAATAACGTGGCTAATACGTGGCACATCAAGGCCACGTGCGGCAACGTCTGTCGCAACCAAAATATCAATACGCCCTTTCTTAAGCTGCTCAACGGTTTGCTCACGTTGTGCTTGCGGGATATCCCCGTTCAATGCAGACGCTTTATAACCGGCATGCTTTAACTGATCGGCCAGCGCAACGGTGCTGTCTTTGGTGCGCGCAAAAATGATCACGCCATCATGCTTTTCCGTCTCCAGTACACGCACCGCCGCATCAAACTTTTCGTGATTTGAAACAAAAAGATAACGCTGACGAATCGTCGAACCGGTTTCTGTTTTCGCTTTAATGGTGACTTCTTTCGGGTCTTTCAGGTATTGCTGTGCGAGACGGCGAATCTGTGACGGCATGGTTGCCGAAAATAACGCAACCTGACATGCAGCAGGCGTTGATTTCATTACCGCTTCAACGTCATCAATGAAGCCCATACGCAGCATTTCGTCGGCTTCATCCAACACCAAACATTTCAGCGTATCCAGTTTAAGTGAGCCTTTGGTCATGTGATCAATCACACGACCTGGCGTACCAATAACAAACTGAACGCCGTCACGTAGCGCCTTAAGTTGAGGGCGATAATCCATGCCACCACAAAGGCTAACGACCTTCATTGCAGGAAAGTGTTTGCCGTAAGTAACGAAAGCTTCAGAGACCTGCAACGCCAGCTCACGTGTTGGCGCAAGCACCAAAACCTGCGCTTGAGAGGACGACTCTCCGGCATAACGAGAAATCAAAGGCAGAGCGAACGCAGCAGTTTTACCGGTACCGGTTTGTGCCTGACCAATAACGTCACGGCCGCTTACCATATAAGGGATCATTTCTGCTTGAATAGGAGACGGTGTCTCGTAACCAAGCGAAGAGAGAGTTTTAAGCACAGAAGAATCTAGGCCGAGGCTGTCAAAGCCCGGCTGGGTCATCACATCAGACATGTAGCACCTGTCAGTTACGTGGCGCTGGCAGCCTGCTGCGTGAGCCACGGGAAAAGGACGCGCACTATACCATCAGCGCCGCCTCCCAGCACGGGAATTGTAGGGGATTGTCTAGTCAAAGCGTAAAACATCGGTAAAAAAGGCGCTATACCGGCTGTTTCTCACTGGTCCAGCTACTGAGAAGCACCTAAATTTCACCCAAATCCGCTGGAAATAGTCGCACTTTGATGATCGTAATCGCGCCCTTTGCCTCGCCTTTCACGAGAATTGCCCCCCTACAATCACCGTAAATCACAACTCATTAGACACCCAATTCCGCTAAACGAAGTTCATTAACAGCCATTCAGCGATCAATGCAGGCTTCTCTTCACCCTGAATATCGACCGTGATTTCAAACTTTAAAAGCCACTGACCCGGCTTACGCTCGCTCGCTTCCAACAGCTTTGCCCTTGCCCGTATTTTTTTATCGACTTTAACCGGCGCCATAAACCGCAGCTTATCGAAGCCATAGTTCACCGCCATTTTTAAATTATTCGCACATAGAAAGTCGCCCACTGAAGCCTGAAGGTGCGGCAACAGTGACAGCGTTAAAAAACCGTGCGCAATAGTTGAACCGAACGGCGTCTCTTTGGCCGCCACTTCATCCACATGAATAAACTGATGATCTAGCGTGGCATCGGCAAAAGCATTAATGCGCGCCTGATTGATTTCGAACCAATCGGAGCTGCCCAGCTCTTTACCGATATAGTCTGTAAACGTATTCGCATCAATAAACTTCATAGGACAAAGACCTCTAATTGTTATGCGCCATCTCTTTATTCAAGCGTTTCATTCAAGAACGATGTTATGACTTCGGCAACCGCCGCTGCATTCTCCATATGGAGGTGATGCCGTCCCGGAAGGCGCTTAACGGTTAAACCATTTACCCAAGCTAAGCGATGATCGAACAAACCACTCCCCCCCATGCCCTGCTCGCCGACAATCAAAAGTGTTGGCGAAGCAATTGCACGCAGGAAACCTTCAATCTGCGCTTCGCTTAGCCGTAACGACGATGCCAAACGTAATCGCGCATCGGTTCGCCACGTCCAGCCGCCGTCCGTCTTTTCTAAACCGCGCTCGCAAAGCTTGACCGCACTTGCTATATCAAGGCTGCCAAAACCTCCCGTACGCGCCTCCGCCGCAGCCTCTTTTGAAGGATAAACCGGCTTGCGTTTTAACGGCAGCGCCGCCATACCATCAATCGCTTTGCGCAATGATTCCGCCACTTTATCCTCTGCCGTTGCAGGCGGCCCCAAGCCCTCGATCACCAACAAACGCTGCACACGCTCAGGAAATGTCGCCGCCACCAAACAGGCGACGCCTGCTCCCATCGAGTGACCCAGCAAAATAAACTGCTCCCACCCCTGTGCATCTGCCACTGCGACCACATCGCGTACATGGTCGATGTAATGCGTTGCCGCCTGCTCAGGGCGATGATCTGAATAACCATGGCCCGCTGCATCAATCGCTAAAATAGGGTTGTTCAATAATTCGGCCAGCGGTGCAAAACTGTTCGCGTTATCGAGCCAGCCATGTAGCGCGATAATTGGCACGCCACTCGCATCCACAACGCCATCCCAAAAACGTGCAGCAATCGTCTGTCCCCACACGGGGAACCGTATCTCCGTGGAGGTACGCTCCACCATCTTTCCGGCCGACTCAGGCAACGTGATGATCCCCTTGTAATGTCTTATCTTGCGAATGGGCGGATGCTGCGTCAGCAGATTTTGATTCCGGCTTGTGCATTAGCCACGCACTCACAACCGCCGCAGTATCAATCGGATTTTCTAGCGGAAACATATGACTGCCAGGCGCCTGCGCATGGGTCATACCGTGTTGACGCACATGGCGCAGGGCGCCGGCAATAAATCCATCTGCTGTGCGGCTGCCGTTCACCAACAAACTCGGCACCTGTAAACGTTTAAAGCGGTGTAAGTTGCGCGGAGTTTGGCGGAATTTTTCAACCTCCAACAAAGGCGGAATTAACAAGTCCCAACCATCCTCACCCTTGATGACAGCGCTGTTGATATAGTCCTGCAAGCACTCAGGGTCAAAATGCCGAAACATGCCACGACCGTTAAAATAATTTTGCACGGCTTCAGGGTCCGGCCAATGATGGCGCCGACTGAGAGACTTGCCTGCAGGCGTAATGCGATCCGTCTGACCGAGCAGATGAGCCAGCACAAACAACGGCCTCGCCCAACCGTTCACCAATGGCGGATCGAGCATCACCACATTGCTAAACCAATCTGGGTGTCGGCTGGCGAGCATAAACATCACTACCGCTCCCATGGAGTGGCCCATCCCGAGAACAGGCTTTGCTAACGGCTCAATAAAGGCCTCAAGCTCATCAACCAACCCACTCCAGTTGTCGCCGACAGGCCAGCGGCCAAGCCCAAGCACCGGTATAGGCGCCAGCATGTATTGGCCGGAAAATTCAGCGAGGTATTTTTTATAGCTCCCACTAGGAATGCCATTCGCGTGAGCAAAAACCAGCACCGGCTTTACTGTCTGGGTAGTAGTATTTCGAATCGTCATGTCTGTCCTCCGCCAACGAGTATAGGAAGCGCCATTGGTACTGGCCATGACCATAACAATGCTTAGTTGACGAAACTGCTCCGTTTACGTGCGCCTTTGCCACATTTTACCGTTGCGATCTCACTGGTAAGGCATGCTTGCAAGCGGAGGTCCTTGCCGAACCCTGATCGCTTACGAGCAAACGCCCACAAAAGCTTAGCCTGCCCAGCCTCTCCTTCCGCAGAGTTGTGTACAATGCCTGCCTGAGTCATACAGCGAGCGAGTCACATGAAGCTAATTTCGTTTAATATCAACGGTATCCGCGCCCGTTTACACCAAATCGAAGCGCTTATCGAAAAGCACCAGCCCGCACTGATTGGTCTTCAGGAAATTAAGGTCCAAGACCCAGACTTCCCTGAGCAAGCTATCCGCGACCTCGGCTACCACCCTTATTACTTTGGCCAAAAAGCCCATTATGGCGTTGGTTTTTTATCACGCGAACCACTATTGAAGGTCGAATACGGCTTTCCTAGCGACGCGGAAGATCCCCAAAAGCGCATGATTATCGCCACATTAGCCGGCCCAGATGGCACACCGGTCACAGTGTTAAACGGATACTTCCCACAAGGCGAAAGTCGCGATCATCCTTTAAAATTTCCGGCCAAAGAAAAATTCTACGTCGATCTGCAAAACTACCTTGAAAGCCAGCACAACGCCGGCAGCGATGTTGTTGTCATGGGCGACTTCAATATTTCACCGCAGGACATTGATATCGGCATTGGCGAACCAAACCGCAAGCGCTGGTTGCGCGACGGCAAAACCAGTTTCTTGCCAGAAGAGCGTGAGTGGTATGAACGACTGCTTGGTTGGGGCCTCAGCGATACTTGGCGTCTTGTCCACCCCGACACAGACGACATCTACAGCTGGTTTGACTACCGCTCAAAGGGCTTCAACGACGAACCCAAGCGTGGGCTGCGCATCGACCACATTCTGGCAACCGCTGGATTAGCGGGGAGAATTACTGAAGTCGGCATCGACTACGAGCTGCGCGGCATGGAACGGCCCTCGGATCACTGCCCCATCTGGACCACGTTCCGCTAGGAGACTGCACTAATGTCAGTTCGGCTACACCCCGAAAAACTGCGTTTCAATCTCGATACGATCGGTTTCTCTATCGATATGGCAATGATCGTACTGGTCATAGCCAATCTCAGCCTGATCATTTTCGATTGGTTTTTCGCCATGTTTTGGCTACAAGAACAGCTCAGCACATGGACGCCGGCCTTTTTCGACTTCTATTACAACACCATTCACACCGACTTCGTTTTTTGGGACACCTTATTTGTCGCCATCTACCTCACCGAGTTCGTCGTACGCTGGGCTTTTGCTGTCGGCCGTCATAGCTACGAGCGATGGTATTACTATCCCTTTGCACACTGGTACGACCTGCTCGGCTGCATTCCCGTCGGCAGCTTTCGCTGGTTACGCATCTTGCGACTCGTCAGCCTGCTCTACCGACTACAGCGACACGGCCTTATAGACCTACGTGAAACGTGGCTCGGCGCGCTACTATTACGCTACTACCGCATTCTGGTTGAAGAGGTCTCGGACCGCGTCGTCGTGAATGTCCTAGAGGGCGCCCAGCGCGAGCTAAAGACAGACGCACCACTGATTCAGCGCATCGAACGAGAAGTGTTGCTGCCGCGAAAACATGAATTGATCGACTTTGTCGCGACCACCCTGATCGAGGCTGCAGATCACAGCCATCGCCGCTGGCGCCTTGCCCTCGGCAGTTATATCGCCAGCCTGACACGAGAAGCTCTGGCCCATACGGCGATTGGCGGCACCCTAAACGCCATTCCTGGCGCCGGACCACGCTTGCTAGCCAGCCTTTCCAGCCAAGCGGAAGAGATCGGTCTCGCCTTCGCCGACCAGATCATTGCCGACCTCAAAAATCCGGTACACCGCAGTACCGTGGACGCCGTGCTAGAAAGCATTATTATTCGTGCCGGCGGAGACCGTCAGGCCTTAGACCTCCTCATTCGTGACACGCTGCTGGCGTTGCTTGATCAGGTCAAAGAACAGGTAGCCGTGAAACAATGGCAGCTACCTCCCAACGAACCCTTGGCCTAGCCTGTCGGCTTATTTGGCCCGGTCGGTTTCACTGGACGGGCTTAGGTATATCGCCTTACACCAAATACTGGCAATCTAATGGTGCTAGACCATTAAAAACATTCAATACAGAGAGCCCATGAACGAAATCAGCACAGACATCAACGCGGACACCGACATTCCAAGTCCGAAAGTGCTTATCGTCGATGATACGCCGGAGAACCTTGTCGCCCTCGAAGTCGTACTCGAAGACAGCGATTGCGAAGTTATCTGCGCCGGATCTGGCAACGATGCCCTCGGTAAGCTACTCAAATCTGATTTCGCGCTAGTCTTACTCGACGTTCAAATGCCCATCATGGACGGCTTTGAAGTGGCCGAATTAATGCGAGCCAATAAACGTACCGCCCATGTGCCCATTATCTTTGTCACGGCCAATAGTCGTGATGATCGAAACGTTAAGCGTGGCTACCTAAGCGGCGCCGTTGACTACCTGTTTAAACCCATCGATCCTGTCATGCTCTGCTCTAAGGTTGAGTTTTTTCTCCAGCTGGATCGCCAAAAGCGTCGACTCGAAGCCAAGCTGGCTCGCGCACGCGCTTCCGAAAAAGCCATGAATGACGCCTACGGAAACTAACGCACTAACAAAAAGAATATGAATATGGACATTCCCGGCTACCGCATTCAATCCGAGCTTGGCAAAGGCGGCATGGCAAATGTGTTTCTCGCCGTGCAAGACAAATTTGACCGCCCTGTCGCCCTAAAAATTATGCTGCCTCAGCTCGCAGCCGACGCCACTTTCGCTCAGCGCTTTCTCCGTGAAGCCCGTATTTGCGCGCAACTTACCCACCCCCATATCGTCCCCGTGTTTGACTTGGGTGAACATAACGGCTCTCACTACCTCGCCATGGAATACGTCAGCGGTGGCAATTTAAAAGAGCGGCTACGCGACGGCATCAGCCCTGAAGGCGCAGAACAGTTAATCCGAGAAATGGCTTCGGCGCTCGATTATGCCGGCGAAATGGATTACGTCCACCGCGACGTCAAACCCGACAATATAATGTTCCGCCAAAACGGCTCTTCCGTGCTAATGGATTTCGGCATTGCCCGCCCCACCATTACCGACGAACAGATGACCATGATGGGGACTATTGTCGGCACGCCCAAATACATGAGCCCAGAACAGCATCGCGGTAAAGAAATTGATCCACGCGCCGACCTCTACGCACTGGGCGTCGTCTTTTTCGAAATGCTGACGGGCCGCCCGCCTTATGAAGCAACCGACCCCATGGCCTTAGGCATTAAACATATCAGCGAGCCTATTCCGTTGATGCCGAGCACGCTAAAACGCTATCAGCCCATGATTCGAAAAATGCTCGCCAAAGATCCCGAGCAACGATTCCAGCGCGGTAACGACATCATTGCAGCGTTGGATTTACTCGACAAAACGCCGCCACCGAGCGCCCCTGTACAGGCGGTGAAAAAACCCGACGCACCCCGACATGCCGAGTCTGACCTAAGCGGCATCAAGCTGGAATCTCGCCTACGCGTGCGAGAACTCAAGCAAAAGACTGGCATGCTGTCAGCAAGCACCTATGTATTCGACATCTTTGTAATGGCTGACGACTTCACCCAATTTCAAAGCCACTTCGAACAGCTCACACAAGACCTGTTTGAATGGGGAAATAAGCGCGGCAAAAAATGCGGCAAAATTCAATTCAAGGCCACCGTACATCCGTGGATTAGCGGCCGCGTCAAAGAATATCTGCGTAACCTTCGCAAATCTGACAGCCATGCCTTTATGCGTCGCATACCGATCAACCTTAATCTCGTCGGCGCAGATGGCAAACCGATCGAACAGCTCCGCATCGAGCCCGATACGGCAGTCGAAGCGAGTAAAGGCTGACCACCGCCCGCAACAAGCATGACCTGAGGCAAATAGGGCGCTAAACTCAACGCCCTATGACTCATATCCAGACACCCGAAACAAACACCTCCAACGCCGACGTAAACCGGCGCCTATCCGTCGCCCCGATGATGGACTGGACGACTCGTGACTATCGTTATCTCGCCCGCTTAATCACGCGACATACCCTGCTCTATACCGAAATGGTCACCGCCCATGCCGTCCTGCACGGCCCGCGCGATGAACTACTCGGCTTTGACGACAGCGAGCATCCCGTCGCCGTGCAACTTGGTGGCAGCGACCCCACCCTGCTGGCCAACGCTGCACAAATTTGCGAACAGTATGGCTATGACGAAATAAATTTGAATGTCGGCTGCCCGTCAGACCGTGTGCAGTCAGGCCAATTTGGCGCCTGCCTGATGGCAAATCCCGAGCTAGTCGCGGAATGCGTAGCCGCCATGTCCAAGGTCGTCTCGGTGCCTGTTACGGTAAAAAGCCGCATCGGTATTGACGATCAAGATGAGTATGAATTTCTGCATACCTTTGTGGAAACCGTACGGCAAAGCGGCTGCTCCAGCTTTACCATTCATGCACGCAAAGCGATTTTGGCCGGACTCAGCCCAAAACAAAATCGCGAAATCCCGCCGCTCGTTTACCAGCGCGCTTATGCAATCAAACAAGATTTTCCTGATATCGAAGTTATTATTAATGGCGGTATCAAAAACTTAAACGAGGTGACCGAGCATCTTGATCAAGTGGACGGCGTAATGATTGGCCGCGAAGCCTATCAAAACCCTTACTTTCTCGCCGAGGCAGACCAGATACTGTTTAACGATCCACACCCCATTGCCAGCCGCCACGAAATACTCGAACAGTTTATCCCCTACTTGGAGCAACGCTATAAAAAAGGCCACGCCCCAAAACACGCCCTGCGCCATGTTCTGGGAATGTTTCAAGGTGTACCTGGCGCCCGTGCATTTCGCCGCCACCTAAGCGAAAACGTCCATAAGGTCGACACCACACCCGAGATTTTACGTCAGGCGCTGAGTTTCATACGCACCGATACCGATTCCGGTATTGAACAAGACGCCGATCACAATACCGGCATCAACAAAAAAGAAACCGCGCAGCAATATAAACCGTAATCAGTTAATGTTATTCATCCGTAATTGATCGATATCGCGGCGCGCTCAATGATTGCCCGCGGCGCAGGCTCCACAGATAACGTAAGGCCTAACAAGTACGCCCTATAAAAATACCCAGTATTTCCCGGTTAGAGGAAAATCAAGAATGAGCAGTAAGAGAGAACAACTTGCGCAATGGACTCAAATCGTTGCAGACAGCGGAGATCTCTCCGCCATTGAGGCCACTCGCCCCACAGACGCAACAACCAACCCATCGCTTTTGCTTGCGGCCGCCAAGGCGGAAGGCGGACATAAACGCATCGCAGAGGCTCGCCATTTTGCCGAACAGCTCGGCCAAGCAAACAACGTCGCAACCTTGTGTGATGCCTTTGCCACACTCACCGGCAAACATATTCTCACCCATATACCGGGGCTAATCTCCACCGAGGTCGACGCACGCCTGTCCTTTGATACAAGGGCCACTCTTGAGCGCGCCCGCCGCATCATCAACCTTTACCGCGAAATTGGTGTGAGCAAAGAGCGTGTGCTAATTAAAATTGCTGCAACGTGGGAAGGCATACGCGCTGTCGAAGTGCTTGAAGAAGAAGGGATCGCCTGCAACCTCACCCTGCTGTTTTCATACGAGCAAGCTATCGCAGCAGCAGAAGCCAGCGCCACACTGATTTCACCTTTTGTTGGCCGTATTTATGATTGGTATAAGAAAAACGGCACTGACATTAGCAACGCTGAACAAGACCCAGGCGTCCAGTCCGTGCGGCGTATTTATAACAGCTATCGTGCGCGCGGCTTTAGCACCGTCGTCATGGGCGCCAGCTTCCGTTACCCCGAACAAATTGAAGCGCTTGCGGGCTGCGACAAATTGACTATCTCCCCTGCGTTACTAGAACAACTCGGCGGCGATAACGGTGCACTTCAACGGATTCTTGATCCAAGTACGATAGACGTAGAGGAATCCAATACAGCAGCAATGTCTGAAGCCAGCTTCCGCTGGGCCATGAACGAAAACGCCATGGCCACGGAACTACTCGCAGATGGCATTCGACGTTTTGCCAAAGACCAGGAAGCACTTGAAGCATTATTGTTAGCGTAACGCCTAGCGCTCATAATTAGCGTTACGCCCAATCGCATTTCGACGACCTAAAACATAAGGCAGGATCACCATGATCGACTGGTTTAAATCGCTGTTTAACAAAGATGACGATACAAGCAAGGCTAAAACTGCTGAGGAAAAAGTAAGGCTCTCGGCCGTCGCACTCATGTACGAAGTGATGCGCGCCGACGGAGAACATAAAACCGACGAGCTAGAAGCGTTAATTAAAAAACTCGCCCTACGCTGGCAGCTAGACGCCAACGAAGCGAAATCACTACTCTCCTCCGCCGGCGAACAAGTCGAGCAAGCTGTCGACTACTACCAATTGGTTAGCGCATTAAGAGAAGCGTACAGCGCTGAACAGCGCAAAGAGTTGATTATTGATATGTGGGCTATCGCCAAAGCAGACGGCGTTATCGATCCCATGGAAGAGTTTGTTATCCGAAAAGTAGCAGACCTACTCTACGTTTCGCACAGTGATTTTATTTATGGCAAAGTTCACGGCAAGGAATGAGCTAACAGAAGACACAAAAACTATAGGCATCAACCGACTCATATGCAGAAATACCAGACGATCAAAGTCATTTCTGCATATGAGCGCTAATGCGTCATTCTACCAACCCGTCGCCAGCGCCTCACAAATACTTTTCTTGTCGCTCTCCGAAACATCATGCGACAGCAATCCTTCAACCGCAAAAACACTGATTTTCACTAACGCATCCATCTTCTCACTCGCCACCCCAAGCGTTTGCATTTCCGCACGCAGCAAACCTTCCGTCATGGCATGAAAACGCTCATGCCATACGTTAATTGCCGCCGAGCTCTGCAGACGAGTATGCACCGTGCTTACCAACAAGCTCACTTCCTCTAATTGATTCACTACCCACAGTAATCGCTCGGTATGATTAGTAAACGTCACCTTCAGATATTCCGTCATCCGCGCGTTGAGCTCACCGTCAAGCACCGCAACAAGCACTTCATCCTTGTCCTTGAAATACCAATAAATCGTATTCGCTGACACGCCCGCGGCTCGCGCTAGACGATTTATTGGCGTTGCTTCGAAACCATCTTTGATAAATAGACTTCGTGCAGCGGTAACAATCTCATCACGCTTCTCTTCTCGGTTCTGATCCGACTTATTGCGCGGCATAAGACTCTCCCAATGCTGAAATACCTAATACAAACGGACTAACAATTGGGCTCATTCTATATCCTCTTGAACCACAATCAAGAAACGATGTAGAATTCTCCTTGATTGCCATTCAAGAGAATGAATATATGCTCAATATAAAGACCGCGGCTGACCTTGAAGCTCTCTCTCATGCTCATTTACTTGAGCTGTTCAGCCAGCTTGAAGCCCCAGCCATGAGTGAAATGCACGGCGAGTATGCCGCTCGCCTGTTGGCCCAACCCAATCTATTATCAAAACTGGCGGGCCCGGCCCTAGTACACAACCCCTTACACCAATGGCAATGCAAGGCGTTCCGTCCGATCGACGCAAACAGCGGGCGTGGCTACAACACCTTTACTCAGCGAGGCCGACTGGTTCAGCGTTACCCGATGGGCACGCAACTCGCTCCATCACGATTTGACGGAAAACCCGCCTATCAACTGGTATATCGTCACTTTCATTCAACCTGTGCCTCCATGTACATGGTCGATGAAGTGCGCCGCGCCGCGGAAGGCATCTACCTCGGCCTTGGCACCTGCGGCTTGACCCAAGCGCAGCGGGCTATTCCCTATCCTTTCATATTGGTCGGATCTCAAGCCCCCTATCGCGGCGACATCGGCAGACCACGCAAGAATTTCCAACCTGGCGCACGTGAAATTCCTGCGCTGTACTTCAAATAAAGGAAAACATCATGGCGACTACCAACCGTACCGCTTTAATTACTGGCGCCTCTGCTGGAATTGGTTCTGCATTTGCCCACCATCTAGCAAGTGAAGGATACAACCTTCTGTTAGTTGCCCGCCGCGCCGCAAAGTTAAAAGCGCTGGCGGATGAACTAACGCAACACCACGACATACGTTGCGATGTGTTCTGCGCCGACCTAAACAACTCCACCGCACCCGCTGAAATTTTTTCTTTTGTTGAAAAAAATAGAATAGAAGTTGATGTGTTAATTAATAGCGCAGGACTTTCAGGAAAAGACGCTTTTGCCCATACACCGTGGCCAACCTTAGCCGCAGAAATTCAATTAATGATGACATCGCTCACCGAGCTATGTCATCGCGCCCTGCCCGGCATGCAAGCCCGCGGCTGGGGACGAATCATTAACGTATCATCCATTGCCGCCTTTGCCCCACCAGGCGCCAGCCTGCTCTACACCGGCATAAAAAGTTATGTACTCAATATCTCGCAAGCACTGGATATGGAACTAAAGCCCCAAGGAATTCATGTCACTGCCTTATGCCCTGGCTTTACCCACAGCGAATTCCATGACGCAATGGGAACGCGCGATCAGGCTAATAAGCTACCGGGTATTCTTTGGCAAGAAGCGGACGCCGTTGTCCGAGAAGGTTGGCGCGCAGCAATGAAAGGAAAGCCGGTCTGTGTACCCGGCGTGGTAAACAAAATTATTGCTGCCAGCGTGCGACCATTGCCGATCGCCTTGCAATATCAAATAGGAAACCGAATGAATCCGTTTAAACAGGAGTAACCTTCTAAAGAAAATTCAAATAGCGGCGACTACGCTCGGAAAAGCGAAGTCGCCGTATAAACCTAAAAGAAATAACGAACAAAAATTCGTGAGCCTGTTTCTCTAGTTTTTTTAGATACATCGTTTTGCACTATGCTCGCCGGCAGCGTATCCACTGAATAGTACCTCCCCTTCGCGCTTGAAAACGCCCAGTCGAGCTCACCACTTATCATCAACTTCGGCATAACCTCATATTGCAACGCCAGCGTAGGCGAGACGGCATAACCATATGTGCGTTCCTCACCGCCCCCCCCATCGCTCTCCTCAATCAAGTAGCCATTATCTAAATAGCCGACGCGCGCCCCCATGTAATAGCTAATGCCATTCTTAACTTCTGAGCGATAAAATAAACCAACGCCCAATTCAGAGCTCTTATATTTATACCTAAGAGCGAAGGTCCCCGTCCTCTTATTGTCTTCATCCTCTTCTCGGTAGTAAGGTTCGATGAGAAGACTATCCGACACTATAATCGGTACGCTAATCGCGCTGCTCGGGCTGTAACTAAGATCCAGTGATACACCTAGGCCGACCTCCGCAGCAACGGCGCCACCCGCACTAGTGGCCAAGACCAAACCTAAAAGAACATGCTTCTTCATAACCCATCCCCAAAAACGCTCACTCTATAAGCCGCGCATCCTTCCGCGCGCCCGGTCGGCAGGAACATTACGCTAGAGCTGCGTGATTAGTAAAGTCAACATACAAAAGAAGTAAAGCTGAGAGCGATTATTGCGTCGCGATGAATTCCGTCCAGGAATCACACAACAACACTGTTGAATGAAGCGGCGCGGTAATTATCTCGTTGAATGGTCTAATTAGCACTTGAGGAAAAAGAATTCAGCGAAGTCAGAAATCAAATTCCGAGAATGGAATCTGCTCCAGAGGCCGCGTACTAATTTGCAAAGTATAAGGATGAGGAATATTCAGTAAGTGCTATCTTTCAATAAACCGGCAACACTTCTTGGCTCATCCACGGATCTTAGGCGACCCAAACGATCAAAGCTAACGATCACTACCTACCAGCCGTCGTCTTCGCTACTGCTATCGCTGGGCTCATCATCCCATCCACCGCCGTCCGCATCTGCACCAAAATCATCTACCGGTGGCGCTTCGCCTGCCTGCAAGCGACGGCTCTGGAAATAGTAATCGCGGATAAAGCTGTACCGATCACCAACAATGGCTTTTTCAAAGTCGAGCAAATCCGCACGCACATCCAATACGTACAAAGCGGTGACGCTATAGCGCGTGAGGTCATGATCAATATAATGGCGTAAACGCATATAATCTTCAGGCCACAATGCCAGTGCATCTCGCCCCATTGATGGACCGAGAAAGGGCAGCATCAGATACGGCCCTTCACCAACGCCCCAGACCGCCAAGGTTGAACCTAAATCATCCGGATATTTACGCAGCTTCATGCCCGTCGCGACATCAAAAATACCGGCAACACCTAGGGTGGTGTTGACGGTAAAGCGGCCAAAGTTCTGCCCTGCGTAATACCATTCCCACTGCAAGACGTTGTTGAGGCCACTACGCAGGTCGCGCATATTCTCAAAAAAACGAGTCACGCTATTATCGAGCCAGCTCGGCGTCACCCACTTGTAACCGCGCGCCGCAGGCTTCAGGGCATAGCGATCAAAAAATTCATTAAACGCAAAGACTCGACGATTAAAGCCTTCCCAGCGATCCTTTTCCGCTGCGCTTTTTCGGGGTATGGCAACGCCTTCTTGGAGCACGGCCATGCTGCGTTCCGAGTCTGTGGGGGCCTGCACAGCCCCCTCGACATTTTGCTTAGGCTCTGCTTGCTTGAGTCCGGCGGCGCTTTGCTGCTCAGCGGACGCACCATAAAGACTGGTCGATAAGAACAAGACGCTTAATGTGACCGCCACATGCAGCCGACGCACCAGTACGCGTACTAAGAACGCTCTTTGATAAGACTTAGGCGACATAACGTAGCGCAATCCTTTCTCTATTATTCTTGCTCTTAAAAACAGCAACCAGAAGTCACTATAACGTGACCCTTTGGCGCACGGCCTTATTTAGGGCGCTTCCCGATAAAGTAATGCGCAAAACCATGAGGACTGCACATAAGAAGACCGCCGCAGTATAGCGGCGGTCTAGATAGAGTCACAGGGGCTTATGCGGCCTCTTGCACGTCTCGAAAGCGGCGATGCAGCCAATAATCTACGCTAAACCAACGTCCACCGCCGTAGAAGAACAACATCAGCAACATAATGAAGTAAGTGGCTGAGAATTCGATTCCGTTGTTGAGGACAACGAAACTCCCCTTCTCGCTTAACCATTCATAGTGTCCGTGCTCTCGCAAAAGACTGCGCGCCCTATCCTGCCGCTCAGCGACCGCCTTGGTGTCCTCCAATGCCTGCTGGGCGCTCTCTAGGCCTAATGCAGCCAACGGTGCGGCGATATGCTCAGAGGCGGACGTCGGTGCTACGGCATACCATCCATGTTGCGCATGCACAGTGCCCATGGCCACGATCATAGTAATCATCAACGGTATGGCGATATAGCGTGTGGCGAAGCCGATTAAAAGCATCACGCCACCGACCAACTCGGCCGCCGTCGCCAAAAATGCCATGACCCAAGGGAAAGGCAGCTCAAGACCGCTATCAAACCACTGCACAATGCCATCGAATCCTTCGACCTTCTTCCAACCAAAAACGAGAAAAATTGGCGCCAGATACAGGCGTAATGCTAACGGACCGAGAAAATCCAATGCGCGGAATTTGTTGAGTACATCATGAACATGATTTGAGAAATGAATAAGGCAGCTATTGAGCGAGGCTTTCATTCGGACTCCAAGTTATCGACATCTTCCAGCCGGGTTCCAATAATGATGCATTGCTCGCGCATTTGTGACAGTAACGTTGAACCAAATTCAATAGATTGATCTACGGAGATGCCTAACGTCGCGGCAAGCTCCGTCAATACCTGTCGCCCACTCAACAGCGGGGAAGCTTCAATAAGCTGCAGCAGCGCCGCGGTCGGCCCACTCACTTCAAGAAAATGAACCCTATCTTGATCGTTTCGAAAAATAACCAGCCACACCGGCTGTTCAAGCGGTTTGTCAGGCAAAAAGTCCGGGCTAATTTTGTGAACAGGCCACTGATAACTCAACACACACATTAGCGGCGTCAATACCGGTGCTGCCGAGAGAACATTGCCGGTTGGATTGACGCCGCTCGACGGCACAACCTCCGTCGAGACATCGAGCACCAATTCCATGCATTCGTAATGAGCTAGCTCAAGTAACCAAGGCGGCAATCCTGACGGCAGCGCATTCGACTCACTCAAAAAGCGAACAAATTCTTCTGGAATTTCGACAAAATAGGGGCTTTGCGAGGCATGGGACGCAAAAAAAAGACGCACTAAGCGATGCCACGTCTCATCATCAAGAATGGCACGCAGAACGGGAAAACCATTCTGCAAAAAACTCTCGATGCTATTATAAAAAAGATCCCGATATATTTTCATACGCCGATCTTCAATACCCACCGGTGCAGGGTTTGCATGAGGATCTCTTATATGCGCGGCAAACGCGCGCTGTGTTTGCTGGAATGACGCCGACGATAACGTGTCAGTCATACTGGCGTCCGGCACGCTGCCCAGCCACACGCCCTGCATGGACCTGGCGCTGGACAATCTGCCCGGTTTCCTCGAACAACTGCGGTAACGGCGGGATATTAAAGTCGCGCTCCAACAACGTTGGCAACGCACCAAACTTTTCGTAAGCAAACTCTAATAAACCCCAAACCGGATCAATGACATCACTGCCATGGGTATCCACTTTGAGATCTTCTGCTTCATCGTAATGCCCAGCCACGTGCACGTACATAATACGCTCGGCGGGCAATGCGGCGATAAAATCATAGGGGTCATAACCGTGATTAATGCCATTAACGTAGGCATTATTCACATCAAGCAGCAAACCGCAGTCTGCCTCTTCTAATACCGCATTAATAAAATCAATCTCCGCCATTTCCTGCTGTGGAGCGGCGTAATAACTCACATGCTCAATACCAATACGTTGTTCAAGCACATCCTGAACAGTACGAATACGGGCTGCAACGTAATGCACCGCTTCTTCAGTAAAGGGAATAGGCATCAGGTCGTAAAGCTGGCCATGGTCGCTGCAGTAGCTGAGGTGCTCGGTATAGCAACGCACTTTATGCTCTTGAAGAAACTGCTTAATCGATTTAACCAACGTCATATCGAGCGCTGATGGGCCGCCTAACGAAAGCGATAAACCATGCGTAACCATTGGGAAGCGTTCGCTAAAAGCGCGAAACTGCTTACCAAGAGAACCACCCATAGGAATCCAATTCTCCGGAGCAACTTCTAGAAAATCGATGGGAACAGAGGGCGCAGCGGAGAGCGGGCCCATCAAGGCCCGCCGCAAACCCAATCCAACGCCTTCAACAGGAAATGCTGCCGACGCGGACTTTTTTGCTGCTGAGTTTACTACTGACGTTTTCACATCAGACTCCGTTGCGTAACGCTAAACATACGAGGAACAAGAAGATTAACCTTTCTTGTCAGCGCCGCATTTACCTTCGCCGCACTTGCCTTCGCCTTTCTTGTCTGCGCCACACTTGCCTTCAGCTTTCTTGTCGGCGCCGCACTTACCTTCGCCGCATTTGCCTTCGGCTTTTTTGTCAGCGCCGCATTTTCCTTCAGCTTTCTTGTCGGCGCCGCACTTGCCTTCGCCGCACTTACCTTCCATATCACCTGCAACCTGATAACCAGCGCCTAGGTCAGATGTTGCAAAGGGGTTCTCAGCAGCAGTTACTGGAGCAGAGAACGCAGATGCCATGAAAGCAACACCAACAGCAGCAGCCAACGGATTGAGTTTTGTGATCTTCGCCATTTCCTGAATCTCCTGATCAATGAAAGATACTATCCTGTACCGGTCATCCGGTGGTTAAAACCTAAAGGCAAACTCAGTTGCCTCACAGGACACTATCTAGATGCGCTCGCCGGGTAAATGTTACAGAGCACATTTTCCGACTACCGTTACGAAAATACTAAAAAGCCCTCGCTGCAAAACAACGAGGGCTTTCGTTAGCATTTCCAGTAACGCTATCTTGCCGGATGCCCTAGTGAGGGCGGCGTGAAGTCAATCACCGATCAAACAATACGCTCCACCATGACACTGCCAATGGAATAGCCCGCACCAAACGAACAGATCACACCGCGATCACCCTTATTAAGGTCGGCGTTGTGCTTATGAAAGGCAATAATAGAACCCGCCGAGCTAGTATTAGCATATTCGTCCAGAATAACGGGGGCTTCGACTCTGTCAGCAGGCCGGCCCAATACCCGCTTGGCGATCAGCTCATTCATACTGAGATTTGCCTGATGCAGCCACATGCGGTTCAGATCGTCAGCAGACCACTTCAACTCGTCAAGGTGCGTCAAAATTTGATCTGCCACCATGGGGCAAACCTCCTTAAACACCTTACGGCCTTCTTGACGGAATAACTTATCCCGTGCGCCGACACCGCTCTCATCGCAGCGATTCAAAAAGCCAAAGTTATTGCGAATATTGCTTGAAAACTTGGTTTGCAGCTTCGTGCTATGAACGCGCCACTGATTGCTGGAATCCGCGCTATCTTCTCGCTCTAGCACAACTGCCGTCGCCACATCGCCGAAAATAAAGTGGCAATCACGATCTTCCCAGCACAAATGCGCCGATGTGATTTCCGGATTCACAACCACAACGCAGTTTGCGCTGCCGCTACGAATAGCATCAATACCCGCCTGTAATCCGAATGTCGCTGCCGAGCACGCCACGTTCATGTCGTATCCCCAGCCGCGCTCCATGCCCAAATAATGCTGCACCTCTACCGCAACCGCCGGATAAGCGCGCTGCAGGTTAGAGCACGCGACTAAAATGGCATCGACATCGGCGGCCGTTTTGCCGGCATTTTTTAACGCTTGGTTAACTGCCTTAATCGCCACTTCTGCTTGTATCGACATTTCGTCGTCGCCACGTTCCGGAATAATCGGACACATGCGATCAGGATCTAACACGCCTTCTTTGTTCAATACGTAGCGCTGCTTAATACCGGAGGCTTTTTCAATAAAGGCGGCATTGGAAACACCCAAGGCTTCCATCTCGCCACGCTCAATCGCTTCGGCGTTACGCGCATTAAAACGATGCACATATTCGTTAAAAGATTCGACCAACTCTTCGTTGGTAATCGACTCACTTGGTGTCCATAACCCGGTACCACTGATAACAACTGAATGCTGACTCACTAAATGGTCCTCTTTGCTAAGCATCGCTTTTTGTAAGCATGGCTTAAAGTAACAAAATTTGGCCTGAATTATCCTTTTTCCAGCGGCATCTGGCAAAGCCGCTGGATCTGCCTGTTTTATAGGCAGGCCCAGACCCACTTCTTCTCTGAATTTGGATCTATGTAAATATGAGACAAGCGTCCCGAGCTGCCTGTCGTCTTAACACAATTCCCACTGCTGGCGCAGACGCTTCTCCGAGACCGGATAGCGTGTCCCAAGCTGCTGGGCAAATAAACTGACCCGATACTCCTCCAAAAGATAACGATACTGCAACAGCGGCGCAGGCCATTGCCAGACAGACTTACCCCCCGCACGTCGCTCAAGCTGCAAATACAGCGGCTGCAGGGCCAGAGTTTGCGCCCTATCGCGGCTAATTTGCCCGCCAATCTTATCTAGCCGCTGCTCAATCGCCTTCAGATAACGCGGATATTCGCTGAGCCATTGTCCCGGCACTTGGCGCAGCCAGTCATCAACAAACAAATCAGCCAGCTGGTCCTTAATGTCGGCATGGGCATGGGCCCACGCCAACGGGAAGTTCTTATCCAGCTTCTGCGTGAGAGCGCGCCAGTCCGTTAATAAGGACTCCCATTGCTGCAGTTGTTTTTGCGCTGCCGGTAGAAAAGTTGGCCGTCCGGCATCAAACATTGCCGTAAAGGCGGTTTGGTCACGTATCTGTTTGGAACTCAGCGCAACGTCTTCTCCGGTTGAACCTAGGAAATGGTCGTACACGAGCCGCAGTAGCACAGTGTTACGTAAGGCCTTATCGCGTGAGAATATCTTTTGAAAGGCTGGCAGGCGATTCATTTTCTGCTCAAGCTCTCGGCGCTGCAAAGACAATCGAAACATCACTAAGCGCGCCAATGCCCAGCCATGGCAAAACAAGGCCTCATCTGGGTCACTGAAATGACTTAGCGACACGTGCTCGCCATCGTCACGCAGTGCTGGCCACACACGTACCACCACGCCCTGATGGCGCTGCTCATTCATCGCCGCGAGGGTGTCAAACACCCAATCCTTGCCGCTGATTTCCGGCTGCGCAATCACCGCGTCAACAGAGCGACTGGCCTGATCGGCGAACTGTGTTTGCAACGCAACCAGATCCTGCCCCTGTGCTTGCACGCTGTCGCCGTCCATCACACGAATATGAAAACGAAGGTGCGGCGGCAGCGACGCTAACGGCCACTCCTCTTGCTCAATACGAACACCGCGCATACGCTGCAGCTCTCGCGTCATCGCAGCCAGCAACGGTTCATCGGATGGTTTATTGGATGGTTTATTGGATGGAGTAGACGCTCCCGCTAACAGGGTATCCATCAAAGCACGCACAAAGTCCGGCACCGGCACAAAATGACGACGGCGCGCTTTCGGTAAGCCGCGAATCAAGGCTTCAATTTTTTCCCGCAGCAATCCTGGCACCAGCCATTCAAGCCTTACTGGAGTGAGCAAAGCCAATGCCTGAACGGGCGCGATCAGGGTAATACCATCGGCACTGCCGGTCGGTGAAAACTGATACTCAAGTTGAAACATCGCGCCGTCGACATCCAATGTCTCAGGAAAATCATGTTCGTCAGCGCTGATATCGGCATCAATCAGAAACGCCTCATCCATCAACAACGCGCTTATTTGCTCGGCGGAGGCGGAGCGGCGCAGCCAGCTCTCCATATCTGACAGCGTTAATAATCCGTCCGGCAAGTGACGATCATAAAAGCCGCACTGCTTTTCTTCGTCGGCAAGTAGATCCCGGCGCCGAAGTTTATTTTCAACATCTTGCAATGTTTCAATCAGCTGCCGATTAGCACGCACAAACTCAGGCGCTCTCGACAATTCACCTTCCACCAATCCTTCACGAATCAACAACTCACGGGCCAACATGGGATCATGATGTCCATATTGGACGCGTTTGCCGCTACTGAGAATCAGGCCAAACAAACTAACCTGCTCTTTAGCCATGACTGCGCCACGTTTTTTCGACCAATGCGGCTCTAGATAACTGCGTTTAACTAAATCGCCGGCCTGTTTCTCAATCCACTCAGGCTCAATCTTTGCCAACACTCGGGCAAATAAGCGCGAGGTTTCAACTTGCTCCGCCGCCACTAGCCAACTCGCCTTGCTCTTTGATAATGACGACCCAGGCCATAGCGATGGCTTACGATTACGCGCCGAGAGCCACTCACCGTCTTCGGTACGCTTGACCACGTTGCCGAGCAAGCCAGTCAGCAAGGCTCGATGAATCTGTTCAAACGTCGCAGGCGTTGAGGTACGCGCTACATTCAATTTCAAATCACGACAAACTAACAATAACTGCCGATGCACATCACGCCACTCACGCATACGCAACGGCGACAGAAATGTTTTCTTTAGCATCCGCTCATACTGACTGCGGTTAAGCTCGTCTCTTTGCGTTTCAGACCAGCGCCAAAGATTGAGAAAGAAGAGGAAATCGGAGTCTTTATCACCGAACGGCTGATGGGCTTGGTCAGCCTGCTGCGCGACCTCTTGCGGCCGATCACGCGGATCTTGTACCGCCAACGCCGAGACAATGATCAACACCTCGTCCACGCCGCCCAAGTCTGCCGCGGCAAGTAACATACGTCCTAAGCGCGGATCTAAGGGTAACCGTGCAAGTTTTTTACCCAGCGGGGTTAAACGCTTACTGCCCCACGCCCCGAGCTCCTCAAGCAAGCGATATCCATCGCGTACAAAACGTCCATCAGGCACATCAATAAAGGGGAAGTCATCAAGATCACCAAGCCCCTGATCGGCCATCTGCAAAATCACCGCAGCAAGATTCGTTCTTTGAATCTCTGGATCGGTAAATGCAGGGCGTGAGAGAAAATCATCTTCACTGTAAAGGCGATAGCAATCGCCCGCCATAAGACGGCCACTACGGCCCTTACGTTGTTCTGCACTGGCTTGTGAAATGGCTTCGATTGGTAGTCGTTGTACTTTTGATTGAACGCTATAACGACTTACCCGAGCCGTGCCCGCATCAATCACATAACGAATCCCCGGCACGGTGAGCGAGGTTTCTGCGACGTTCGTCGACAACACCACTCGGCGCCCACGATGGCTACTAAACACGCGATGCTGCTCTTGCTGCGTTAAACGCGAATACAGCGGTAAAAACTCCGTATCTCGGAACTCACATTTTTTCAGATGGCGATGGGCATCGCGTATATCACGCTCGCCGCTAAGAAAAACCAAGACATCACACGCAGACGGCCGCCCCTCACGCCGCTCTGTCGCCTCAATTTCAAGTAACGTTTCTTCCAACTGTCGACTTAGATCACGCTCTTCATCTGCGGGACGATAATGAACGGTGACAGGAAATGTGCGGCCAGAAACTTCTACAAAAGGGGCGTCATTAAAATGATCGGCAAAGCGCTGATGATCAATTGTCGCTGAGGTGATTAAGATTTTCAGATCGGGGCGGCGCGGCAAAAGTTGCTTTAAGTAACCCAGTAAGAAATCGATATTCAGGCTGCGCTCATGCGCCTCATCAATAATCAGGGTGTCGTACTGGTTTAAATAAGGGTCCTGTTGAATTTCAGCCAGCAGCATGCCGTCCGTCATCAGTTTAACAAGGGTGCGATCGCTGACCTGATCATTAAAGCGAATACGGTAGCCGACCAGATCGCCAAGCTCTGACTGGCACTCCTCGGCGATACGATTGGCCACCGCCCTCGCCGCCAAACGGCGTGGCTGCGTATGGCCAATCATGCCGTGCACGCCGCGCCCGAGGGACAAGCAGATTTTCGGCAGCTGTGTGGTTTTACCAGAGCCGGTTTCACCCGCCACCACCACAACCTGATGCTCCGAAATCGCTTTCTTTAAATCGTCCAGTCGTTCAACAACCGGCAAATCTGGCCACTGCAATAACGGTAACGATGCCCGACGCCGTTCAGCCTGCGCCGCCGATTCTTCAATCTTTATAGCCACCGCCTGCAGCTTACTTTGGTCTTGCTGCTTTTCTCGCACCGGGACCTTCGCGGCGCCCAACGCTTCAGCAGCATTGCCCTTACCCAGATTCTTCGGCAACAAACGATTCAGTTGTTGCCGAAAGCGATGCCGGTCTTTGATCAGGCAGTCATTTAACTGACTGCGCAAATCATGCGCATTAAATTCATTCGACATGTAACCAGCGACGCCCTGTTGCGGTCAGACCGCTTTCATCCACCGACAACCACGCGATAACTTTCTCAGAGGGAGAAAGCGTGACTTTAAAACGCATCAGGACATCACTGCGGAAAGCGTGAACCTCAATAATTTCTCCCGGCTGATAGACGGACAACATGTCGTCAAGCTTGCGGGCCTCGACCTTCAACCCGTCAATCGCAATCAACACATCTCCGGCCGACAGTCCCGCTGTCGCCGCGCAACCTTGTTCAAATGCCATGGCAATACGCGCACCTAACGGGTGATCAACAATCTTAATGCCCAAGTCAATATTAGCGGGCTTGGTCGCCTTGCCGCCCATATCTGCAGAACCGGAAGGCGCACGCCAATGAATTTGCACGCCGCGCCGACGCAGTAAGTTTTCTATAGGAAGCGGCTCGGTGCTATATAAAGCTAGATCAAAAAACGCGCGAAGGGTCGTCATTGCCGCTTCGTTTTTTGCACCCTTCTCGGTATCCGTACCAACAACCGCGCCAACAATCTGCTCCACCGCCGCCTGAATGCCACGTTCTGGCACACCCACGCCGGTCTTTCCATACTGCAGCCAAAGCAAGCGCATGACGTCGTCTAACGATTTTATCTCGTCGGTTAAATCGCGAATGAGCATATCAAGCGCAAGCGCGACCAGGGCCCCTTTCGCGTAATAGCTAACGATGGCGTTCGGCGAATTTTCATCCTGCTTATAGAAGCGCGTCCAAGCATCGAAACTCGATTCCGTCACCGTTTGCTTGTCTGTTCCGGTTGATCGGGCTACGCGGGTAATCGTTTGCCCGACCAGTTCGAGATAGCTTTGCGGCGTAATCAAGCCTGTGCGCACCAGCGCCAAATCATCGTAATAGCTGGTAATACCTTCGAAGGCCCAAAGCTGCTCTGTATAGCTTTCTTGGCTTAAATCAAACGGCGTAAACACTTCCGGCTTAATACGCTTAATATTCCACGTATGAAAATATTCGTGACTGCATAGCCCCAAAAACGTTCGATAGCCGTCGCTAATAACCCCAGGTTCGTCAGTGCGCTTCGGCAAGTCACGGCGCGAGCACATCAAACTGGTTGAGTTGCGATGCTCAAGGCCGCCGTAAGCATCACCGGTCACCATGGTCATAAATAAATAATCTGACATCGGTGCAGGTTCGCCAAACATCTTGATGTGATGCTCACATATTGGCTTTAAATCTCGGCATAAACGATCGAGGTCTGCATGATGGCGGCCGCTAAACACCATACGATGCGGCACCTCGCATGCACTGAACTCTGCAGAGGTAAAGGCCGCCATCTCGACAGGGTGATCGATCAACGCATCATAGTTCTCGGCATAAAACAGCCCTGCCTCCCACTCGCCGCCTGAATTTTTCGAAGGACTTCGTGGCAATCCCGTCGCCAAGCGCCAACCGGAATACTGAGCACCCGCCGGCATGTCGATCTGCACTTCAATCGGCTGATCTTCATGCCCTAACGGCTGAAGAAAAACACACGCGCCATTAAAATAGGCATGGGTGGTGTCAAGGTGTGCGCCGCGAACAGATAAGTCCCACGCATACACCTCTATAGTTATGGTCAGTGGTGCTGAGGTCGGTTCAACCCACCAGCTATCTTTATCCAGTTTACGCCAAGCGAGGGGCTGATCATTTGCATGTGCCTCGAAGCGCACAACATGGCGAGCAAAATCCCGAATCATATAACTACCCGGTATCCACGCGGGCATCCGTAACACCTGTCCTTCCGGCATCGCGTCTGGCACATGCATTACAGTACGAAAGATATGCGCCTCTGGGGAAATTGCCTGAATCTGATAACGAATCACTACTCTACACCTCAGTTTAACCAAACCACTTACAACGCCGGACTTACATCGCCAGACCTACAACGCCAAAAAAGGCACGAGAAATACGCCGCGCCCTTGCCTCTCACCCTCACTCTCAAGCCAGAATCTTAGCGGCGATAAGCTCACCATGGATCCAACACCACTGACGGCCTCACTTATAGATTTAAGGCAACCTGAGCCAAAATCGACGAGACTCAGTTTAACAACGTCCGTACCTTAAAACCTACAAGCGCTAACATCCAAATACGTTTTATTATGATCCCATCCCCGCACACGCTTGCGCTCCGCACTTGACCTGACGGCCGCTTTATCGCAACTTGCGGCAAGGAGAATTTTTATTCATGTCTGATCTAACCTTTCAGCTTAATGCTACTGACGGCCACCGCATTGCGGTCTACCACTGGCCAACAACCCGCAGTCGCGGCGTCGTGCATCTATTGCATGGCATGGCCGAGCATGGCGCTCGCTATGCTCGGCTTGGCGCCAGTCTCAATGACGCTAACTGGGCGCTTGTTGTTCATGATCATCGTGGCCACGGCCTTAGCGTCTCCGACGAAGCTGACCGAGGCCATTACGCCGACGCAGATGGCTGGCACAAGGTACTCGCCGACGTAGCGACAGTACAGGCGTGGATAAGCGAACAATATCAAGGTAAGCCACATGTTCTCGCAGGGCACAGCATGGGATCATTTGTAGCCCTAGACTATGCGATCAAGCATAGCGCCACACTCGATGGTCTGGTGCTCTCAAGCACCGACTTAAAACCACGCTGGTTTTACCGCGTTATGCAGAGCATTTTGGTTCTCGAGAAGTGGCGCCTTGGTGGGCGCGGCGTCAGCGCGTTGGTGAAGGCATTAACATTTGGTCAGTTCGCTAAACAGATCTCTGATCGACAAACCGACTTTGACTGGCTTAGCCGTGATCCCGCGGAGGTTGATAAGTATATCAATGACACGCTTTGCGGCCACGATTGCACCATGCAACTTTGGTCTGACATGCTTGATGGGCTACTGAGCATTAGTGGTAAGAACGGTTTAAAGACACTCGATAAAGAGCTGCCCCTCTTTATGTTCTGCGGCGCAAGCGACCCAATGAATGAATTTGGCAAGGGCGCCAAATTGATGGGGAAAATGCTGAGAAAATATCATCCTGAGAATCTGCGCATTGATATCTACCCCGATGGTCGTCATGAATTACTCAATGACTCTCAGCGCGATGAAATCACCACCAACCTCACGACGTGGCTTTCCGACTCCATTATTAGACGATAAACTTTTGCAACGAGGGCAGAACCTAGTCTGCCCTCGTCAACCAATCTAAGCGAAGCCAACGAAAGTAGTCTATGAATTATTTGCTCAGGTAGCGCATTGCACGCTCTAGGCCATCAATCGAAAGCGAGTACATATGATCGTTAGCTAATTGTTTAATCCAATTTGTCGAGGTTGTCATCTTCCAGGTACGCTCTGGCTCTGGATTCAACCAAACAACTTTGCTATAGGTTTCCATAATGCGCTGAAACCATGCCGCACCGGCCTCTTCATTCCAATGCTCAACACTGCCACCCACTGCGTTTACCTCATAGGGACTCATCGCCGCATCGCCAACAAAAATGACTTTATAATCGTTGCCGTACTTATGCATCAAATCCCACGTCGCTGTTTTTTCGTCCCAACGACGGCGATTATCCTTCCAGACATATTCATAAATAAAATTATGAAAATAGAAGTACTCCATATGCTTAAATTCAGTACGTGCCGCCGAAAATAGCTCTTCGCATACCTTGACGTAGGGATCCATAGAACCTCCGACATCAAAAAAAACCAGCAGCTTCACTTTGTTCTCAATCTCAGGGCGCATCTTGATATCGAGCAACCCCGCGTTCGAGGCTGTCGACTTAATGGTGTTATCAAGATCAAGCTCTTCTTCTCTGCCGGTGCGCGCAAACTTTCGCAGTCGCCGCAATGCCAGCTTAATATTGCGCACACCAAGCTCGACACTATCGTCTAAATTGCGGTAGTCGCGTTTTTCCCACACTTTTACGGCTTGCTTGTTTCGTGACGGCCCGGCGAGACGAATACCTTCAGGATTCTCACCATAGGCACCAAAAGGTGAGGTGCCGCCAGTACCAACCATCTTGTTGCCGCCTTGGTGGCGTTTATGCTGCTCTTCTAGACGCTTGCGAAACTCCTCCATTATCTTTTCCAAACTGCCCATGCCTTGCAGCGCGGCCAGCTCTTCAGGAGAAAGACTTTTCTCGATTTCTTTGCGCAACCAGTCTTCTGGAATTGCACTACTCAACCAATCGGGGTCCATGCTATCGAGACCATCAAAATACGCTGCATAGGCGCGATCAAATCGGTCGTAATGCTTTTCATCTTTCACCATCACCGCTCTAGAAAGCATATAAAAATCTTCTAGGTCGGCAAATGCAAGACGCGCCTCCATAGCTTGAATTAGATCAAGCAACTCTCGCAGGCTCACCGGCACCTTATAGGCGCGTAACGTGTCAAAGAAACGAATTAGCATATTAGCTCTTCTGTTCGATCCACTTCCGCAATGAGTCGATTAACTTTCACGACGATTCATAAAAGCTAAGCGCTCTAGCAACTGAACATCCTGCTCGTTCTTTACCAATGCGCCGTAAAGCGGCGGAATGGCTTTTCGAGTATCCCGATTACGCAAAACATCTTCTGGCATATCATCTGCTAAAAGCAGCTTCAGCCAATCAATTAACTCAGACGTCGACGGCTTCTTTTTCATACCAGGTACTTTGCGCAGATCGAAGAAGATCTCCATCGCTTCTTTCACCAGCTTCTTCTTCGCATCTGGATAATGCACATCAACAATCCGCTGCATTGTTTCCGCATCGGGGAAGTTAATGTAGTGGAAGAAACAGCGGCGCAAGAAGGCGTCTGGTAATTCTTTTTCGTTGTTCGAGGTAATAATAATAATCGGACGATTTATCGCGCGAACCGTTTCTTGTGTCTCGTAGACGAAGAACTCCATCTTGTCGAGTTCAAGCAACAGGTCATTAGGGAATTCGATATCGGCTTTGTCGATTTCGTCAATCAGTAAAACGACCTTCTTCTCTGCGGTAAAGGCCTCCCACAGCTTGCCTTTCTTAATGTAATTGGAGACATCTTCAACGCCGCCCTTACCCAACTGGGAGTCACGTAGACGGGACACCGCATCGTATTCGTAGAGACCTTGCTGCGCCTTGGTGGTGGATTTGATATGCCATGCCACCAAGGGCATATCCAGCGCTTCGGCGATCTGTTCCGCGAGTAGAGTCTTACCGGTGCCTGGCTCCCCCTTAATAAGAAGCGGGCGCTGTAGCGCAATAGAGGCGTTAACCGCCATTTTCAAATCGCCTGTTGCGACATACTTTTCCGTACCGTCAAACTGCATGATCTCTCTCCGATTACACCGTCTTAATATCGTTAGCCCTACAGACTGATGTCTATTGCTGGCCGTTATGCGCCAACACAGCAAACGCGCCATGCTGCATTTTACTACTCGTCGCTCTCATTTCCGAGGTTCTCGATTGAGCTTTCTAGATTCACAAGAAAGCCGACCGGCAGAATTAATTTTAACTCTGCCTACTCTAGCAAGGGCATCTCGCAACACAAGGCGTAAAGGCTCACGAGAACCGGTCAGTCAGGTCAATAGTTCATTACTTACGTGATACTTACGCTACCTGTAGCGTCTAACAGCGGGCATAATTGGCCCATGAACCTGCTTTTACTCACGCCCGAACAATGCCTAGCGCCAAACGCCGTCTCCTCTGAACGCCAATGGCGAATCCACGGGCAACGCTTCCTGCATATTCGTGATGTGCTAAAACTTTCACTGGGCGACTCATTACGCGCTGGCGAGCTTAATGGTGCTGTCGGCCAAGCAACCATTGTTGCACTGTCGACCGACCACCTTCTGGTGACATTTCGCGCGGAACATCCGCCAACGACCGCCCTTCCCTTGCAGCTCATTTTGGCCCTGCCACGCCCCAAAATGCTCAAGCGGACGTTACTGGATGCCAGCAGTCTCGGCGTCAAGAAAATCGTTCTTATCAATAGCTGGAAAGTCGACAAGAGCTACTGGCAAACGCCAAATCTAAAAACCGATTTATTGCGTGAAAAGTTAGTACTAGGCTTAGAGCAAGCGCAAGACACCATGTTACCCGAGATCATTTTAGCGCCACGATTTAAGCCTTTCGTAGAAGACGAACTCGACCTGCTCGCAGGACCTTCTCAACGCATCATCGCCCACCCCGGAACATCAGCGGCAATGCCTTCAGGCCTGTCTGAACCGGTGACATTGGCGATCGGCCCGGAAGGCGGCTGGACGGAATACGAATTGGAACTCTTGCAGCAGCGCGGCTTTGCGTGCCACCACTTTGGCAAACGCATTTTACGAGTAGAAACCGCGCTACCGGCGTTAATCGGCAGGCTAATGCAGCTGCCATAAGCGGCTGATCAGAGAGCGAAAAAAGCCCCGAAGGCCATTCTAGCGTTCGGGGCTTTTTTCAGAGTTCGTCCTGACGATTATCGGCAACGCCAACCGCTAGCGACGAGGATTGCGCGTTTTGCGGGCGGTACGCGGCAGCTTGTCGCTGCCAGTTTGATTGCGCAGTCTCGCGCGACCATACAACCCTGTGTACTGCTTACCCTTTAAGGTGACGGAGTTCGACATCTGTTTGAGCTGCTCTTCGCTAAGATCCATCCACCGACCTGTTTTTAACTGCGCAGGTAACGTTAACGAACCAAAACGAATACGAATGAGGCGCGCCACTTCTAACTCCTGCGACTCAAACAAGCGGCGCACTTCACGATATTTTCCGCCTTTCAAAACAACGCGATACCAATGATTTGCCGCTTCTTCTGCACCACCGGCATCAATTACGCTCTCGAATTTCGACACGCCATCTTCAAGCAACACGCCATCCAACAACGCACTTTTCTTTTCTTTGGTGATCTCGCCACGCACCCGCACGGCATATTCGCGTTCGTAACCATTCGACGGATGCATCATCCGGTGAGCCAGTTCGCCATCCGTTGTGAACAGTAACAAACCCGACGTGTTTAAATCTAAACGGCCAACCTGAACCCAGCGCATACCTTGCAGTATCGGCAAGTTATCAAAGACGGTTTTGCGTCCTTCCGGATCGTTGCGCGAGCACACTTCGCCAGCAGGTTTGTGATACATAATGACGCGCAATTGTTGATCCTCAGCAGACTCGTGCTTTATAATTCGGCCATCAACACGAATGGTGTCATTGCCTTCGACGCGATCGCCGAGTGTGGCAAGCTTGCCATTAACGGATACTCGGCCCTGTTCGATCCAGCCTTCAAGCTCGCGACGTGAGCCTAGGCCACAACGGGCTAATACTTTCTGTAATTTTTCACTCATGCTTGGATCCGTCTTGGGCATCATCTAGCTCTTCTTCTAGGGCTAGCGATGCGCTGCCTTCTTGCTCTGCGTCGTCATCTTCAAAAGCTTCCGCTTCTTCAAATAAATCCGCGTCACTTGAAGCGGTGGCTTCTCTCGAAGTGGTATCGTCTTCCTCGGCATCCTGCACGACAGGCTTTTTACGGAACTCGGCCTCGAATCCTGCCAACACCGAATCCACCTTATCTAGGGTCATCAGGGTTGATTCATCGATCTCCGGGTCATCGTTTATTTTATCTAATATTGATGTCTGACCACTCTCATCGGTCGGCGTTTCATCTTCACGCTCATTCAATGTTGCCGCCAACACGGCAGCAGCTTCTGCGGCAACTTTTTCTTGCTCAAGCTGAAGCTCTTCATTCATCTTATCGAGATCTTTAATCTCAGATAGCGGCGGCAAGTCTTCGAGACTCTTGAGATCAAAGTAATCCAGAAACTGGCGTGTCGTTGCAAACATTGCCGGACGCCCCGGCACATCGCGATGGCCGACGATTCGCACCCAGTTACGTTCCAGCAGCGTACGAACAATTTGAGTGTTCACGCTAACGCCACGAATCTCTTCAATCTCGCCACGCGTAATCGGTTGCCGGTAAGCAATCAGCGCCAAGGTTTCAAGAATCGCGCGACTATAGCGAGCAGGCTTCTCTTGCCACAAACGACTTACCCAAGGACCTATCTCTTTACGCACCTGAAAACGAAAACCGGAGGCCACTTCGCGCAGCTCGATGCCGCGGTCGGCGTAGTCTTCCGCCAGCAGCGTTAGAATTTCATTTAAAGCAGCGTTATCTGGCCGTTCGTTTTCGTCAAACAACACCAGCATGGCATCACGATCAAGCGGCGCGTCAGCGGCTAAAATCGCACCCTCTAAAACACGTTTAATCAGTACGACATCAACATGTTTTTCAATTTGTGTTTCTTCCGTCACGCTTTCGTCATCGACACTTGTCTCGGCGTCAGCATCCACAACGTCATTCGACATCTCGGTTTCCGCGCCGGCGTCTACTGATGAATCTTGGCTTTCTACCGTCGGCGCGTCTGTGTCTTGCGCTGCGTCAGAGGCTTCATTTATCACGTCTTTTTCGTCCACTGTTCGGCTGTCGTGCTCAGTCATCGGCGACAGTTACCTCTATTGGGGCCATATCTTCATCTTCAAGCAAGACCATTCTGGCTTTCACATGAATCGGGGCAAAGGGTTCGGTTTGAATCAATTCGATTAGCGAGCTTTTTACCAGTTCAAGCATGGCAATAAAGGTAACGACAACGCCCGCCCGGCCTTCTTCTAATTTAAACAAGGCAACAAACGGCACGAATTCGCGGCCGCGCAACATATCCAGCACGTCGGACATCCGCTCGCGCGTGGATAGCTTCTCTCGGGACACATGATGGCTTTCAAACATATCGGCACGGTGCATAACATCGCGCAACGCCAACAAAACATCCTTCATGATCACATCGGGATCGGCACGCTCACTGCGAAATTCAGGACGCCGCGCATTTGCCACCCAGTAGTCGCGCTCTTCGCGTGGCAAGGCTTCGATGTCCTCGGCGGCAGTTTTAAATCGTTCATATTCTTGCAGACGACGAATCAGTTCCGCGCGCGGGTCTTCTTCGTTTTCTTCGTCTTCGTTCGCAGCTCTCGGCAGCAAGGTGCGCGATTTAATCTCCCCGAGCATCGCAGCCATGACCAAATATTCTGCCGCCAACTCGAGGTTCATCGCCTTCATAAGTTCGACGTACTGCATGTACTGGGTGGTGATTTGCGCAACCGGCACATCGAGAATGTCGAGGTTTTGCCGTTTGATTAGGTAGAGCAATAGATCGAGCGGCCCTTGAAAGGCTTCAAGAAAAACTTCCAGTGCATCGGGCGGGATATAGAGATCATTGGGAAGTTTCGTTATGGCCTTGCCATACATCAAACCGAAAGGCATTTCGTCTTGCTTGGGCGTGATAGATGCGTCGGTGCCTGCCGACATTACGTCAGCGTCGTTCGGCGCCACTTCATCTGACGCCGCAGCCAACAAAGCGGCCTCGCCTTCAGCCAGCGCCGGCGCGTCTGCATTATCAGTCTCCGCCTGCTCAGACACTGGCTGTGTAGACTCTGCTCCCGTCACCGGCGCTTCAGCCACACTAGCGTCGTCTTGCATATCCGGCTCATGACTGTCTTCTTGCATGTCCTGCATGATTTCTCCTGCCAACGCTTATCAGCGGTAGCTCAGCCCCATTGCTTCACGGACTTCTTCTAAAGTATCGCGTGCTGCTTCGCGTGCTTCTTCGCAGCCTTCAGCAACAATAGTACGGACCAAATCTGGGTTGCGACTATGATCTTCAGCACGTTTACGAATTGGCTCAAGCTCAGCCTGAACCGCATCAATCACGGGTTTCTTGCAATCAAGGCAACCAATACCCGCGGTACGACAACCATGATCAACCCAAGAGCGAATAGTGTCGTCAGAATAGACCTCGTGCAACTGCCACACAGGACACTTTTGCGGATCGCCTGGATCAGTACGGCGCACACGAGCAGGATCGGTCGGCATACGACGAATCTTCTCGTCAATCGCGTCTGGCTCTTCGCGCAAACTAATAAAATTACCGTAAGACTTGGACATTTTTTGACCGTCCAAGCCGGGCATCTTCGACGCGGGGGTCAGCAAAGCCTGTGGTTCTGGCAGAATAATCTTTCCGCCGCCCTCTAGGTCGCCAAGCATGCGCTCTTTATCGCCGAGGGTGATGTTTTGCTGATCTTGGACCAACGCTTGAGCACGCTCCAACGCCGACTCATCGCCCTGCTCCTGATACTTGCGACGGCTATCGAGATACACCTTGGCCTGCTTCTTACCCATCTTGCGAATGGCCGCGTCTACCGCTTCCTCAAAGCCCGGCTCACGGCCGTACAAGTGGTTAAAACGGCGAGCAACCTCACGGGTTATCTCAATATGGGCCACCTGATCGGCGCCAACCGGAACCTGCCCAGCGCGATAAGCCAAAATATCGGCCGATTGCAGCAACGGATAGCCGAGAAAGCCATAGGTACTCAGGTCTTTCTCACGCAGCTTCTCTTGCTGGTCTTTATAGGTCGGCACCCGCTCAAGCCAGCCCAGCGGCGTCATCATCGACAGCAACAAATGCAATTCGGCATGCTCAGGCACCCGCGACTGGATAAATAAGGTCGCGGATCCGGGGTTAATACCGGCCGCTAACCAGTCGATCACCATATCCCACACAGACGCTTCAATTTTCTGTGGGTGCTCGTACTCGGTCGTTAGCGCATGCCAGTCGGCAACGAAGAAAAAGCACTCGTATTCGTGCTGCAGCTTGACCCAATTTTTCAGCACGCCGTGATAATGACCAAGATGCAAACGTCCGGTTGGACGCATTCCCGATAACACGCGCTGTGAAGAAACCACTGAACTCAAAAGATACTCCGTAAGGTATTACATCAAAGGGGCGATTATAGACGTGCAAACGGCTGTCAGAAAATGGAATCTGTCGAACCTGCGCCTTGGCGAACGATTTCTGGGCCATCTTCATTCGTTAGAGACACCACTGTGGTCTCTTCAGTGCCGCAGTAACCACCATCAATAATAAGATCTACCCTGCCTTGCAGCGCATTCTCGATATCGTAGGGGTCGACCAACGGAAACTCTTCGTTGGGCAAATGCAGTGTCGACGTCATCAACGGCTCGCCAAGCGCCTGTAACAATGCATGACAAATCGGATGTTCCGGCACGCGCAGACCAATCGTACGCTTCTTCGCATGCATCAGCCGGCGCGGCACCTCTGACGTTGCCGTCAGAATGAAGGTATAGGGCCCCGGTGTATGGGCTTTCAGTAAACGATAATCGGGGTTGCTGAGCTTTGCATACGTGGCGATCTCAGATAGATCAGCACATAAAATCGAAAACTGGTGCTTATCGTCGAGTCGCCGAAGCTGAATCAGTCTATCCAGAGCCGCCTTGGCCCCCATACCGCAACCTAAAGCATAGGTTGTATCTGTTGGATAGCAGATCAGCCCCCCTTTACGCACAACCTCAACCGCCTGTTCAATCAAGCGTGGTTGCGGGTTGTCGGGGTGGATATGAAGGACAAGGGTCATGAGATGGGCATTCTGGGGCTGTTGCCCAGTTTGCGCAAGCCACACAGGCGACTGTTTGTGCGTTACGTTTACCAGAAACCTGCTCCATGCCTCCGCTTTTCGGATTTTTGGGAGGCACAGACGATATCTAGACCGGAAAAGAAGGACAGCGGGCTAGAAAGCCAAGGCGCGCTCAGGCGCAAATGCCTGCCAAATCGGCACAACATTGTCCGGCACAGGTGGTATACGTCCCAGCTCTAACCAGAGCTGCTGCGGTGAGTGAAAATCCGAGCCACCTGATGCAAGCAGATCAAAATCGCGCAAACATTCGTTCAGTGTGAGCACTTGATTTGGATTAAGACGCGGCATCAGCATCTCTAGTCCCTGTCCACCGGCCTCAACAAAGTCTGCCAAAAACGAGCGCAGTTTTTTTCGGGTCATGCCGTAACTAAGCGGATGGGCCAAAGCGGCCACGCCACCCGCCTCGGTAATCGCGCCAACCGCCTGTTCGACGGTCAACCACGGCGTTTTCACAAACGCCGACTGCCCCTGCTTCAGAAATCGATTAAAGGCATGTTGATCGGTACGCACCTTACCCTCGCTCACCAGCACCTGCGCGAACCACGGACGCCCCGGTGCCACCTGCCCAGACAGCGCCGCCGCCTTCTCGTAAGCGCCGGTCATGCAAGCGGCCTTATCCAATTTTCGGCCGATTTTCTCAGCCCGCGCAACTCGGGCCTGCTGCTGATAATCCACTAACGCGAGCATCGCTGGGTGCTGCGGATCAAATGCCAGGCCGATAATATGGAGCTCACGGCTCGTCCACTGCACAGACACCTCGATGCCAGGCACGAGCTGCATGCCATGTTCACGCGCCGCGGCGCCAGCCTCTTCCAGCCCAGCCAACGTATCGTGATCGGTCAATGCCAGGCACTGAACGCCCGCCCCAGCCGCACGCGCGACCAGATCAGCTGGCGCCAGCGCGCCGTCAGAGGCAGTACTGTGACAATGGAAGTCGAAGCAGGGGTTCTTTTCCTTTACCATCTGGCCTTCTTTGTATTGGGCGGGTTCATGAAACAACTTTTTGACTACTTTCCGGTTCTGGTATTTTTCAGCTTGTACTTCTACGGTGGCGCTGACAATAAGCCAGACATCATGCTCGCCACGTGGGGCATCATAGTCGCCTGCTCGCTGCAGGTCATCTTAGGTTGGGTTATCTGGCGCAAAGTGCAACGAATGCATCTGCTTGTGCTGGCATTCACCTTGGTCTTCGGCGGTTTAACGCTGTTCTTAAATGACGAAGCCTTCATTAAGTGGCGCACCAGCATCATCTACTACACCCTCGCCGGCGTGCTGTTTATCGGCCACTTCACCCCAGGGCGCAACTTACTGCAACGCTTAGGCGAAGGCGGTATGCAATCCACCTTCGGCCGCGTCATCCCCGTCGCCCCGCGCTACTGGACCGTCACTAATTTCGCCTTTGCCGCCTATTATGCCTTTCTCGCCTGCGCGAACCTCTATGTGGCCTACCACTTCAGCACTGACTTCTGGGTGAAGTTCAAATTGATCGGCATGACCCTGAGTAACTTCATTTTTTACCCAACCATGCTTTATTACATCTGGCGCAATATGCCCGCAGCGGACCGCGAGCAACTGATGCACGACCAACCTACTGCCAAAGAAATTAAAGAAGAACAGCAGCATGAACACAACGACAGTCTGAGTCAGAGCGAACTCAGTGCGCAAAAGAAGGAAGCGGAATAATGTGGTACGCCATTATTAGCGAAGACATCGCTAACTCACTGGAAAAACGCCTGGGCGCACGCGCGGCACACCTCGCACGCTTAGAAGCGCTCAATCAAGAACAGCGCCTGCTGATTGCTGGACCGCATCCTGCCATCGATGACGAAAATCCAGGCGAAGCCGGTTTCAGCGGATCATTGGTGGTCGCCAGCTTCGACTCACTGACAGACGCAAAACAGTGGGCCGACGCCGATCCCTATATCGCTGCTGGAGTCTATGAACGGGTCGTCGTTAAACCCTTTAAGAAAGTTTTTTAGAAACCGCTGAAACTTTATTGATGCGCACCTATCTTAGTGCGCGTCTAACTTTATTGGCGTGCGCCCATCCTAACGCCGTCTAAACAGGAGCCATTCCATGCGCAAGATGCTACTTCCCCTTTTCTTTCTGCTCGCCAGCGGATCCTTGCACGCTGCAACAGGCTGGATCGGGGACGATCTCTATGTACCTGTCCGTGCCGGTGCCGGCGCGACCTACAAAATTCTGCACCGCGGCCTCAAAACCGGCACCAGTGTCGAAATCCTCGAAATGGAAGCGGGTAACGAGTGGGCTAAAATTCGTTACGGCGAAGTAGAAGGCTATATTAATGCTCGCTACCTCAATCGCACGCCAACGGCAGGCATTAAGCTTGAGCAGCTTGAAAAGAAATATGAACAGTTGCGCAGCCAGTTCAACGACAGTCAAAGCCAACTGCGAGATGTTACACAGCAGCGCGATAAACTCTCTGGCGAGAACAAACAGCTCGATAACTCCCTCTCTACTCGTCAGAAAGAACTCTCAACCTTAAAAGATGTTGCTGCGGATCCCATTCGACTCGATCAAGCGAACCGAAAACTGAACGAAGAGCTTGTGACGCTTCGCACTCAGCTCGACACAACACAGGCAGAAAATGCCATGCTCAGAGGCGACAAAACCTCAAGCCAATGGCTGATCGGCTGCTTGATTTTATTCGCAGGTAGCATGGTCGGCTGGTTACTCAAGGGCCGCTCGGGCAAACGCAACAACAGCTGGGCGTAACCCTTACGACAATGTTTTTGGCCGTTATATGCTATAGAGCCTTGCTGTGGCAGCCATAAAAAAACGCGGTTAATACCGCGTTTTTTTATGGCTACTGAACACAGATCAAGACTAGCTCACCACGCCCGCTTTTCTTAGCGTTTCAACGTCGTCTGCGCCAACACCAATCTCCGCAAGCAACTCATCGGTATGCTCACCTAACGCTGCCCCAGTAAATCGATAACTTGGCTGAGTGCGGGAGAATTTAAACGGCGAAGCAACCTGGCGATGGCTTTCGCCCTTGGCGTTGGCAACCTCTACAACCATCGAGCGAGCTTTCATCTGTGGATGTTCACTCGCCTCAATAAAGTTCAATACCGGCTCAGAGCAGGAATCTATAGCGATAAATATCGCCTGCCATTGCGCGAACGTTTTTTTCTTCATTTCCTGTGCAATATCTGCTTTCAGCTTAGCGACAATCTCCGGCGCCATGGCAAAGCTCAAACCTGATAAATCCGGGCGCTCAATGGCTATACAAAACTGCGCGAAAAACTGCGGCTCGAGACCAGCAACCGAGAACCAACGACCATCTGCTGTTTCATAGCAGTCGTAAAAAGAACCGCCGTTCAGCTGAGTACTCTCCAATGCTGGGCTCTCCCCCGTTTGCAACGCCGAAGGGGCCGTTAACGCATGCATAGAGAACGCCGCATCTGTCATGGATATATCGATGTACTGCCCCTCTCCCGTTTGCTGGCGGTGAATCACCGCCGCTAAAATGGCCATCACCGCATGACATGAGCCACCGGCAACATCAGCCGCCTGAAAGGCCATTGGCTGCGGCCCACCGTTACGGCGTCCGTTATAGCTAGTCATCCCGGCAATCGCCAAATAGTTCAAATCATGACCGGCGCGATCACGATAAGGACCGTCTTGGCCATAACCGGTAATGGAGCAGAAAATGATGCGGGGGTTAATCGCCTTCAAGGTGTCGTAATCCACGCCGAGCTTTTTCATCACGCCCGGACGGAACTGCTCCACGACAATGTCGTAATCCTTCACCATCTGATGGACCAGCTCAACGCCTTGAGGCTTCTTCAAATCAATGGCCACCGAACGCTTCGAGCGATTCAGATAAGCATGTGCAGCGGAAACATTGCCAATCATTGGCGGCATCGCACGCACCATGTCTGGACGACTAGGAGACTCAATCCGAATAATATCAGCGCCAAGATCGGCCAACACCATTGTGCCAAACGGACCTGGCAACAGGGTCGAGAAATCGAGCACCTTAAGAGAGGAAAGTGGTCCAGCCATGATATGCTCCGTGTCATAATAACGAGTAAGTGGCCGCAGAGTAGCGAACACCGCGGAGTATACCAATGACGGGGATGCTCAAAATCTTTGAACTTTGCGACCATTCACTTAGAAACTGATTTCTGGATTAATAGCCCCCATGAACCTACTCCATAAAATCCGCGCCGTCGTTGCCCTCGTGGCAATGTTCATCAATACCTTTGTAATGGTCATGCCGCTGTATGTACTGGCCCTCCTTAAACTCATACTGCCGGTTGAAATGATTCGCGTCTGGCTATCCAAAGGGATTGTGATCATCAGCGAAGCTTGGATTGCCAATAACAATGCCATTATCGCGTTATTTGGTAGCGTCCGCTGGCAGGTCGAAGGGCTCGAAGGACTCAGCAGAAAGCAGTGGTACTTTGTTGTCAGTAATCACCAAAGCTGGTCAGACATCCTCGTTCTACAGCGCATTTTTAATCGCCGCATTCCCCTCCTAAAGTTCTTTCTTAAGCAAGAGCTTATCAAGGTGCCGCTCTTGGGCCTCGCGTGGTGGGCGCTAGATTTCCCCTTTATGAAACGCTACACCCGCGCTGAGATTGAAAAAAACCCAGAGCTCAAAGGTAAAGATGTTGAGACCACCCGCTTGGCCTGCCAAAAATTCGAGTATTTTCCTACATCAGTGATGAATTTCCTTGAAGGCACACGCTTTACTCCGGACAAACAAGCACAGCAGCAGTCACCTTATCGCCATTTGCTCAAACCTAAGTCAGGCGGTGCGGCATTCGCACTGGGGGCAATGGCCGGCACGCTGAAAACGCTTGTGGATGTCACCATCGTTTATCCTAAAGATGCACCGAGAACACTGTTTGCATTTTTGGGCGGCAGTATAAAAGACATTAAGGTTATCGTCCGTCAGCAAGAAATCCCAACATGGGTCTCCTCCGGCGATTACGAAAACGATGCCGACTTTAGAGAAAGGTTTCAGCAATGGATCAGCGAGATCTGGGTAAACAAAGACGCCTGCCTATCCGAACAATTGCGCTAGTCACGCTCACGCTTCTCGTTAACGTCAGTCTTAACACTGACGTTAACGCTGCCGGCGCTTATCCGTTAGCCTCTGGCGTTTACCAATGGCGTGACGAGCAAGGTCGCGTTCATTTTGGTGACGCCCCTAACCCCGAACACAACGCGAAAAATCTCAGCGCAGACTACGACTTTTCTCTACCTTTTAAATTGGTCATCGAAGGTATAGGCAAGGCAAACGGTAAGACTTACCGCATTCCGCCTAAAGTTGAACAAAGCCTCGGCGCCTATGTCAGCAAGATCTTCACCATCTACCAGCAAGCGCTTGATCTCGAATACCCGCAAACGCGAGAGTTTCGTATCGAAATATACGGCACCGAACAGGCCTATCGCGCCTATCAGCAAACTGTCGCTCCTGTTTTGGAAAACTCAGCGGGTTTCTACAACCCAGCAACCAATCAAATTACCACCTGGGGTATGCCCGCCGGACAGCTACAGCGCCTCATCACCCATGAATGCTCCCACGCCATTTCCGCGAGCCACGGTCAATATGTGCCGGTATGGCTCAATGAAGGGCTCGCTGAATACTTTGAAGAAATGCAGGTGTCGGGACTGGGTGCACAGATCCCGGTCTCTAGGCAGTGGTTATATGTACTCAAGCGACGCGGCTATGCCGCTGCTTCGGCCTCGCCCACTCCGAATTTACGCGCCGTTATCGACTCCCCGCATAACCTCTGGTACACCGCCAACGGCGCGGATGGCGTCTCCTACGCCACAAGCTGGTCTCTGGTCTGGTTTCTAATGGATTCGAAGCAAGGTCGGAGCATTATTGCTGAGCTTCTCAATACTCAGCATTCTCCTCTGGGGGCAAGCTCCAGCCAGTTTATCGAGCGGCGCTGGCCCGGCGGTTTCGACCGTTTTAGCAAAGATTGGCAGCGCTGGCTGCGCGACGCGGCTGGCACTCATCGCTATTAAGAGTGTCCAGCACGACATTTCCAGCGCCACTTGTGAAAAAATCGCACTATCGTTACCCCATCAGAGCAAATAACATTGCCCAGCTATGCCCTGTTCCTTAAGGTATGCGCCTGAAAACTCCGCAGAGAGAGCTTTAATGTTCGGTCAACTTATCAAACCACGCTGGCAACACCGCGATCCCGCTGTTCGCCTCATCGCGGTCAGCAAACTCAACATCCGCAATGATGAACACCGCGCTATTCTTACCCGCCTCGCCGACGGCGATAGCGATGCCGGCGTCCGCCGCGCCGCGGTTGCGTGTCTGCTCGACATCAGCCAGCTCGGTAAACTGCAACAACGTGACCGCGATGACAGCGTGCGCACAGTCGCCGCAGAACAGATCCAGCGATTACTTTCTGGCCAAGTTGCCCACGGCCCAACGCTGGAGAATCGGGTCCGTCTAATATGCCTCACGGATAACGCCGACGTGCTCAGCTACGTCGCGCGCAACAGCGACGATGCAGACTGTCGCCTCGCCGCAATTGAGCGTCTCGATGACGGCGCAGCACTGGTCGACGTCGCTCTGCATGGCCACGATGAACCGACTCGCGTAGCCGCCACCGATCGGATTGGCGACGCTGAGCTGCTGAAAAAAATTATTCGCACCGGTCGCGACAAACGCGCCTTACGTTTGGCACGCGAAAAGCTAAAAGCACTACAGACTCTGGCCAGCGAACAACAACAAGCCAACCAGCGTTGTAGCCATATTGTCGAAGAGCTCGAAGCCCACGTACGCCGCACTTTCGACAACCTATACCAGCCGCGCCTCGACCAACTGCTCGCCAGCTGGGCCGGTGTTCGTGAACACGCAGACCCAACACAAACACAGCAAGCCGACCACGCCATTGCCGCCTGCCAACAACGATTGCAAAGTATACAGGCTGAAAAAGACTTAGCCCTCGCCGTTGAGAAAGCTGAGTTCGAACAACATGAAACACTCTCCACATTGCAGCAGATCCACACCACGCTTGATCAACAAAGCTGGCAAGATAGCAATAGTTTGCGCGCGCTCATCACCACCCAGCGCAATCGCTGGGACGCGGCAACAGAACAACACAGCGCCAATCCCAATATCGAAAAGCAGGTTATTGAAAAACTCCAACAGTGGCAGTTGTGCTTCGATCATATTGCTACTCTTAATAACCTAAACGATGAGCAAGATGAACAAAACGCCATTGTGGTCGAACAGCCCGAAGCGCTTTCCATCGAAGAGAATGACACTGATGCAATTGAGTCGCCTACGGAAGAGGCGCCCTCTGAATCCGCTGTAACGGAACGCGCCCCAGCCAGCACTCTAGAAACTAATCTAGAAACGGATAGCCCGCAGATTAGTAACGATGCACACAATGCTTTCGCAGAAAAGCTTATTGCGTTACGCAACGTCTGGCCCTCTACTTTTCCAATGCCAGAGCAACTTGCACAGGCAAAAGTTACTCGACTTAAGAAACAAGACAGTGATCAAGACAAAGCCGCCAAGCACAGCAAGAAAGAACAACATCGAGCGGTACAAAACGTTCTCGGCGCACTGCAACGAGAACTCAGTCAGCGCAATCTCAAGCATGCCAACCGCCTATGGCGCAAAGCGGAAACATTACTAGCCGAAGACGGCGCACCTGACTGGCAAGGCAAGCTCGACAAACTCAAACCACAGCTCGATGAACTGCGCGACTGGCAAGCCTTCGCCGCTAATCCGAAAAAAGAACAGCTGTGTCTCGACATGGAAGCCCTTATCGACAGCGGCATGGACGTCGATGAAAAAGCCGGTGCTATTCACGCCCTGCATGATGCGTGGCGAGAGCTGATGTCTGCCGACCAAGATGCCGATCAAGACTCATGGGATCGTTTTCGCGCCGCGTCCGATAAGGCCTACGAGCCATGCCGCGAGCACTTTCGCGAAATAGACGCCCTGCGCAAAGAAAACATGAAGAAACGTAAAGCACTGGTTAATCAGCTAAAAACGTTTATTGAAGCGCAAGACTGGGAAAATGCCGACTGGCCAAGCATTTTGGAAATTCGTCGCACCGCGCCGAATGAATGGAAAAGTCACCAGCCTATTAACTTTACTGAGATACGCGACCTCGGCAGAGCATTTAGCAAGCTGCTCACCACACTGGATGAAAAGCTCAAACAAACCAGTGACACCAATAGCACTTCATTGGAGGGCATTATAGCCTCCGCACAAGCACTACTCGAACAAGAAAACAGCCGTGACAGTGTTGACCAGTTCAAAGCATTACAGGCGCGCTGGAAGAATGCTGGCTGGGTTCAGGCCGGTCGCTACCACAGCCTACATAAGAAATTTCGTAAGCTCGGCGATCAGCTATTTCAACAGCTCGATCAGCAACGCAAAGACTACAAAGAACAGATGCAGGGCCAAACGTCCGTGCTTAACGCCGCGCTGAAAGCGTTTACCCAAGCACTCGACGCAGATGACGCCGTCAACAATCTCTCGGCACTGCAACAGCAGGCGAGTGAACTGGCTGCTCTGCCGTGCCCAAGCAGAGAAAAACAACTAGACCAACATCGTCAAGACGCACTACAACAATTAAAGCAGCTCAAGCAATGGCAGCCAGCTTGGCAACGCTGGCACACGCTGATCGAACAAGTGCGAGGCAGCACAGAGCAACCGGAAAGCCCTGCTCATCGTGAACTTGCGGTCTCCATAGAGTTTGCCGTCGGTTGCGACTCGCCAGAAGATGCACGCGATGAACGCATGCAGTGGCAATTAAAGCAACTGCAACAAGCCATGACCGGTGGCAACCAGCGTAGCGCAATGGAAAGCGTCACCAACATTCTGAAGGAAAAGTCAGCGGTTATTGCAGACGGCCTTAGCAACGCCGCCAAAGCGAGGCTGATCGCTGCCCTGACGACGCTGGAACCAAAACGATGAGCCTTCTGAAGCGCTTATTCAAAGGCGCTAATGGCACCCGCCGAGCGCTTGGTATTTACGCGCCCTACCTCGGCGCCGGCGTCAGTATTAAGGAGCTAAGCGAAGACTATCGCCAGATCACCGTCGAAATGAATCTACGTTGGTACAACACTAATTATGTTGGCACCCATTTTGGCGGCTCGCTCTACAGTATGGTCGATCCATTTTATATGTTGATGCTGATGCAGAATCTTGGCCGCGATTACGTTGTATGGGATAAAGCTGCGTATATCGACTTTATCAAACCGGGAAAAGGCAAGGTCAGCGCCACCTTTGTGCTCACTGACGCCATGCTCGATGAAGTCCGCCAAGCAACCGCCAACGGCGATAAGTTTCTGCCAGTGTGGCCTGTCGAAATTCGCGATGAAGAAAATAACCTCGTCGCCCGTGTCGACAAGACACTTTATATCCGCCGGAAAAGAGCATAAGCCCCAGCCCAACAACCTCTTCCTTGTAGCAGGCTGGTTGCAGGCGAACAGGCATTAACTCAACACTCTTCCCTTGCAAGCAAGCTCCCACAAAGAGCAAAAGCCACAAACAAAGCCAAGACCACACCCCCGCAACCACAGCACCACCTTGTGGGAGGCTGCTTGCAGGCGATCAGGCATTAGCTCAACACTCTTCGCTTGCAAGTAAGTCTCACAAAGAGCAAAAGCCACAAGCAAAGCCAAGACCACACCCCCGCAACCACAGCACCACCTTGTGGGAGGCTGCTTGCAGGCGATCAGGCATTAGCTCAACACTCTTCGCTTGCAAGCAAGCTCCCACAAAAATCAAAAGCCACAAACAAAGCCAAGACCACACACCCGCAACCACAGCACCACCTTGTGGGAGGCTGCTTGCAGGCGAGCAGGCATTAACTCAACACTCTTCGCTTGCAAGCAAGCTCCCACAAAAATCAAAAGCC